>ERZ842401.1897-NODE-1897-length-28740-cov-4.896950_pt1 | contig 28740 bp, 10 predicted proteins | sample MGYA00521270_ERZ842401 | MGnify/ENA primary metagenome ERZ842401 (study PRJEB31892, sample SAMEA3878208) | bioreactor metagenome | biome: Moose rumen | place: Sweden | collected 2011-10 | study: EMG produced TPA metagenomics assembly of the PRJEB12797 data set... | reverse complement strand
TAACAGGCGTGCCGAATCGCCGTCCAAACTCCGACAACAGTTTTTGCTGATCGCTTAGCTCCTTTGTCGACACAATCCGATCAATGCCGACTCTGCCGCTGCCACTCCGCGACTTCTTCGACGAATTCAGCATACGTTCCAGCGATCTTATCAACACATCGCGATCTGCGGCGTATTCAAATTCCAATTGCCCGTCCGAGATACTGCCGCCCAGCTGTTCTATGAGTGCCGACACTTTTTCGTCTTGAGACGCCATATCTATGATCTTCTCATCCGTCCAGCTTTCCTCGACACTCTTGACGTTCACCGACTCTGTCGATATGTCTTTTGCGGATTCTTCGACCGGCGTCTTTTGCCCTTCGCCGTACTTGACGATTTTGATTTTTCCTTCCGACTCAAGTTTTGTCATGCCGACATCGAATTTCTCTCGATCATTCGCATTTTTAAAAACGAAGTACGTCAACATGGAATTGGAATACAAACGACTGTCATCAAACGAATTCGCCAACTCCTTGACGTTTTTGTTAAATATCAATTCATGGATATTGGCACACGTCCACGCCAGCCCGATATTCTTCTGCCATTGCCGTCTCTCATCATCAAAAATCTTCTCATTGAACTCATATGCCTGACGGACTGTCATCCCGGATTCCTTTAGTTGCTTTCCTGTTATCAGCTTCTTGTAGTTCTCCGATTTCATCGCTGCCGCGTCATTACCCAATTTTTGATCTGCATATCGACCTGTTATTCCGATTCGAACTGCTTCCGACAACAATTTAAAAGCAGTCTCTTCAGGATTTGACTTAAACTCATTAATCACTGCTTCTAATCGCGAACGTATGTCTTCCGACGTTTCCTCATCGTACACTCCGCCATAATATTTTACCAAAGCAAAATCTTCATCCACGCGCTGTCGCAATTGCGGATATTTATCCACCGACAACTGTTCGTAAACCTCTTTTAAATCAAAGCCCACTTCGCGCGCTATCGGTATCAACGGATTGCCCGATGGATCACCTCCGGCTGCTTCAATACGTTTGTTGATCTCGTCCAATTGCTTTTGCGCCTCGCGGAGTTCTGCCTCTTTTTCAAATGCCTGCCCGATTCGCTCATTCAAGCCGACCAACTTCGACCGCGATTCTTTCAATCGCGCTTCGTAATACTCTGCCGTCGACTCCGGTGCTTTATTCAGCGTCGCCTCCAGCGATTGCAACGTATTCTTATTCACCGCATACGCATTGTTTCTTACCAACTGAATGTGGTTTTCTTTTCTGAAGCTCCGACCTTCGCCGACCTTCACCACCGCCACGGTCTCTGTCATCATCTTGATTTTGAAGCCGCCGATTTCGCCGAGCTCCGTGCTGTTTTGATTGTCGAATGTCATCGCCAGCCTCTTTATCTCCGCATCTGCCGCCTTCCGATCCGTGTACGTCTTGCCGTTCAATGTCATCTTGAACGCATCGCCTTGTGTGTCCTGCCGCTCTTTGATATCCGCCAACGCATTTTTCAGCCTGTACTCCATCGTCGGAATCTCGCGCTCCAATTCCTGCCGTTCCATCTTCATCGTCCGTTGCTCTATATCGTGCGCCTTCGACAAATTCTTCAGCTTCCGCACCTTCGCCGTCAGCTTCGTCTGCTCTTGCATCAGCGGATTGTCATACGCCGCCGCCGTGATCTCTCCGAGATTTGCCGCTTCCTCGCTTATATCTTCGATCTCCTCCGACATCGGATCGCCGCGCAACATCGAATCGATCATCGCCTGCTTATACGTCACCTTATCCCACATATTCGCGTCGAAGCTGCCCTTCATCACGTACGTAAATATCTCGACCTCTTTGTTTTCATTACCCGCGCGCAGTATTCGCCCTTCTCTCTGCTCGATATCGCGCGGTCGCCACGGACAATCCAAATGATGTAACGCCGTCAAGTGCTTTTGAAAATTCGTTCCTGCGCCCATCTTCGCCGTCGACCCGATTATCACTCGGATTTTGCCTTCATTGACTTTCTCAAACAATGCCTGCCTCTGCTCTGCATTTTTCGCCTCGTGCACGATTGCAATTTCATTCGCCGGTATACCACGCGATATCAAGCCCTCACGCAATCGATCGTACACCGCACGCCCGTCCGCAGTTACTCCTTCATTTGTCGCCGCCTCTTCTTCGCTCTGCACTTCTTCATTGCCCGCATTCCGCAATCGCGACACTCCTATATCCGAAACCTTTCACCGACGCCGTCTCGTCGTACTTGCTTTTGACCACATCGCAAAGCACATCCAATTTCCGCCCTGCCTCCGACGCCGAAATGCGCGGATCAATCATCCGCAAATCCAATGACGCCTTTCGAAAGTCCGTCATCAATTTCAATATGTTATCTTCCCACGGCTTTACTTTTCTTTCTCTTATCATCTTTGCACGTTCAACCAAGTCTTTCTTAAATTCCTTGAACGCCTTCGTCGGTGCAATCTCTACAATCGTTCGCGCGCCGTTCTTCAATTCTGGCTTTTTCAAATGCGGCAAATCCTCCGCCATCTTCACATCCGCAAATTCCCGATACATACTCCCCAGCGTCTTTAAATTCGTCAACGACAACCTCTGTATCGTTCGGAAGCCGTCACCGTTCGGATTCGGCTCAAGCCCCGTCACCAATCTGCCAAACATTGCCGCCCATCTGTCAAACCGCGTCATATCTCTATCGCGCAATTGATCCCCTGCCAAATATCTCTGCATCGTATAAATTTCATTCATCGTGTTGCTGATCGGCGTGCCCGTCGCGAATACCACTCCGCGCCCGTTACGCTGTCGTGTCAACCAACGCGTCTTGACGTACATATCCAATGATCTTTGCGAGCCCGTCTTGCTCACTCCGGATACATTTTTCATTCCCGTCTGAAACGCCAAATTTTTGAACATATCCGCTTCATCGACGAATATTTGATCGATACCCAACTCCTCGAATGGAATCACTATTTCTTTTTTCTCTTCGGAGATATCGCGCTTCAATCGTTCTTCCAAGTTTTCTATTGCCGCGCCGTATGCCTTCACCTGACGTTTCGTAAATTCGCTCTTCGGTCTGTTGTACAGTTCTTCCATCGCACGTTCCAATTCCGTCTTTTGCTCACGATAAAATTCGTTGTATGTCTCCGGTGTCATCGGCAATGCCTTAAACAAATTGTGATTGATTATAATCCCATCCCAATCTTCCGTCGCTATCCTTGACAATGTCGCACGACGTTTCGCAAGTCGCGCTTCCTTCTTCTTCGGCGTTTCTTTATCGTTCGATTTATCGCTTCGCCATTCGCGTGCGCGCGTGTCCGGAATCTCGGTATAGTTGATCCTAGTCTTCGCGCCCGGTAAGTCTGTTGACTGCAACACCAACAACTTCGCCGATGGATACGCTCGCAAAAATTCACTCTCGAACTGCTTTAAAATATTATCCGGCAGTATAAACAGCGGCTTTTGGATCAATCCCAGCCGTTTCATCTCCATCGATGCACCGACCATCGACCACGTCTTTCCTGCTCCGACCGCATGCGCCAACAGCGTATTCCCGCTCTGAATCATTCGCCAGATCGCATCCTTTTGATGCGGATACAAATTGATCTCTGACGCCAAACCGGGCATCATCAAATGCGAACCGTCATACCGTCGCTCCACCGTCGAATTGTACTTCTTGTTATATATCTTCAGTAATTCTTCTTTCCGCGCCGCATCTTGCCACAGCCACTTCGCGAATTCTTCTTGTATCAGCTCCTGCTTCGCCCGCGCTGCTTCTGTTGCCTCTTCATCGACTACATACCTTTCCTTATTGCCTTCTTGGACTTTATACCGGACTGTCGGCGTCTTCATATTCAACGACAGCTCCAATAAATCCAAAAACGGTCTTTTCCACGTGCCATATTCATAATAATTTTTATTGCTGTCTACCGAGGCGCGCTTGTCTTTCTCGATCTTCCATGTGCCCAACTCCTTGCTGTAATGCACTCTGTAGCCGTAACCGTTTACCATATCACGGATAAAGTAATCGTAGAGCGACGCATCTATCCACGGCGCACCGATATGCGGCTTGATTTCGTTTTCCGTCATATCGACCGGCTGCACCTGCCGCAATGCCTCCACATTCCGCGCGTACTCTTTATTCGTTCGTGCCGCTTCCTCTGCCACTGCCAACTTCTCGCGCACGTTCCCGCTCAAATATTCCTCGTCCGTCTCCTGCTGCCCCGTCATCGGATTTTTATACAATCGTCCGCCCAATTCCTTTACGACTTCTTCGCCGCTCCTGCCCGTCAACTTCGACATATATTCGACATCAACGCGCCCTTTCACCGACAGCGACGCTCCCAACGCATCTTCTGCCGAATCCGCATGCGTCGGCTCCGATATCGGCGTCACCGTTCTCTTTCGGAAGATATCCGCCTTCTCCGCCGTCACTTTCTTCGTCTTCTTATCCTCCGAGTACTTTTCAATCGCCGCCACGTGCCCGTAATTCGGATCGCTTCCCAACACCTTGACGACCTTCGCACTGTTCAGATATCCGTACTTCCCGACAAATTCATCATACGCCTTATTCAATGCCGTTCTCTGTGTTTCCAACTGCTTATCCGTAACTGCCGGACTCAATTGCCCCAACAGCAAATTGTTCACTTTGCCCATCAGCACGAGATATTCCTTGACCATCGACTGATTTTCCTTCGGCACTTCGACCAAATACCCGTCGCGTTTCTGCATCGCCTTGCCTTCGACGACGCTGTAACTCCTCTCGCGCTGATTGTCTTGGTCGATCACGCGCTTCGTGTTTTTGACCGTGTCGTGCTGTTTCGGCATCGGCGGCTGATAAATATCGGCAGGCAGTTCATTCATCAGCTCCGTCAATTCCCTGCCGACATCTCGTCCCCTTCCGTCCAATGCCAACCGACCGCTATACCACAGTTTATCCGGCATCGGCTTGCCTAACATATGCCCGGGATGCTCCTGATAATACTTATTTATTTCAACGTTTACCTTACCACCGTCTTTAGTCGTCACTTCAAGCCATTCGATTTCATTCCATTTCTGCCCGTACTTCGACTGCTTCCGCGGATCAACGCGCTTTTGCAGGATCAGTAAATCCGTCGTCACCTCCGTGCCCGCATTGCCTTTGAACGCATTGCTCGGCAACTTAAACGCCGCTATCAGATCGGCTTGACTGTCGAGCACGCGTCGCAATCCACTCGACGATGTTGTCTGCATCGTGCCGCTGCTCGTTATGAACGCTACCAATCCGCCAGGGCGCACTTTATCCATTGCCTTCGCAAAGAAGTAGTTGTGCAGATTGTATTTTTGCTTGCTGTAATCCCGATCAGACAATATCGTTATGTTTCCGAACGGCACATTCGAGATCGCCAAGTCGAAGTAATTATTCGGCAGTTTCTTTTCCTCGAAGCCCATCACGTCAATCGCCGCGCGTTGATACAATTGTTGTGCTATTCGACCCGTCAGACTGTCTTTCTCGACGCCCGTCAATTCGCTCCGCGTCATTATATCCTGCGGCATCAATCCGAAGAATAAGCCCGACCCCATCGACGGTTCTAACACACGCCCGCCTTGGAACCCGAGCTTTTTCATTCCCGTCCACATCGCATTGACGATCTCCGGCGACGTATAGAATGCATTTCGTATTGCACTTTCTGCCGCACGATATTCTTCCGGCGTCAACAATTCTTTCAGCTGAGCCCTTTCCTCTGCCCACTTTGCCGTGAACGCGTCGGCGACCGTGCCCCAGCCGCTGAATTTTGCCAGCACTGCCTGTTCCTCCGGCGTTGCGCGTCGTCCTTTCGCCTCCAATTTCTTCAACAGCTCGATTGCCGCGATGTTCTGTTTGAACTTCGTTTTCGCGCCGCCCGCGCCAATCTCATCCGCGTCCGTAATGTGGTAATTATGCCCGGGATTTTCTGCAGGTTTTTTACCGTCTAAATCGGGCGATACAGCATACTTATCTCCTCGTTCGCCAGCTCCTGCGCCATCATCCGCGCTCGCTCTTCCTGTTGCATCCTCCCCAACGGATCGTTCACCGGTTCCATCTGCGCCAGTATCGTCCGCGCCATTTCGTCTCTCAGCGCGTCGCTCTTGTCGAGCAGCTCCTTCAATCTCTTGATCGCCGACTGCCGTCCGCGCTTCTTCAGTTGTATCGCCAGCTCCGGATTGTAATCCTCTATGTCGTTTAGCAACCCCCGTGCCCGATCCCAATTCTCGCTCGCCATTTTCTTTTTCCTCCACTTCTTCATTGCCAATTTCTCTGTCTTGTGCTACACTCACATTGGAAGAATCAGTCTTCGCATTGGCGCGCGAAGAGCTCTCACCGCTTTCATTGACAGTTGCCGGTACAAGCGACGCCGTAGCGGTATCGGCGGACGGGTGGGGGCTCTTTTCATTAACTTGAGCATCAACCTGTGCTATGCTTTTATTGGAAGTCGTCACAGAGTCGTTTCGGTCGTTCGGCTCGGAGTTCTTTTGAAGACTTCGGCGGCGTTGGTATCAGCGGCAGAATTGACGGCTTCGGCATTGCCTTCGGCGGCTTTTTTCGTTTCCGGCTCCGAATTATTTCTACCTCCTGCTTTTAAATGCCTGTTCGACAAGAAGTAATTCGCCGTCTCATAAAATTTATCCGCAGTGCTTTTATCTCTGAATTCAAAGCCGCGATTCGACGGATTCTCCCCGCCCATCTCTTTTGCCAATCGAATTATATCACCAACCGCTTCATTCGAGTTTTCTGCATCGGCAGGAAATCCAATTGCCATAATGCCGTCAACTCTGGAAGCTACCATACTGAACGGCTTTGTCACACGCTTATTTTCCCAGCCCATACGCTTAATCCAATTCTCTGCCGTACGGTCTTGTTGACGCAAACGATCTTCTGTTTGTTGCAGTTCTTTATCGCTCGATTGCTGTATCTCATATGCTTTGGCGCGCGCAAATAAGTCACTTCTCAGTCTTTCAAACAGCTTAATCGACTCTATTTCTTTCGCCAACTGCGGATATTCTTCGAGCCGAGCACGCAATCGTCTCTCTATATCCGACTCGACTTCAGACACAGTTCGCGCCTCACTCTTCAAATGTTTGTTCTTCAACCAGTATTCTGCCGCCGTCTCAAACAGATATTCCATTGTCGCATTCTCGAATTCCGCCGAGTTGTCTTTGATTTTGCCGTTCATCGCGCGCGCTAATTTCTCTAACGCGTCAACTTGCTTCGACCAACTTACAGTCGCGCCTCCGCCCAACATACTTACTGTTGACGACATCGTCGGCTTTTCGACCGGCGCGCTTTCGCTCTTTATATCTGCTAAAGCAATCCAATCCTCCGCAATCTCTTCATCCGACTTTGCTTTTATGTTCGTCTTCCCCTTGCTTTCTGTCGACTCTTGTGCTATATTTTGATTATGGGATTCTTCGGCGTAGATTGCACTGACCTGTTTACCCCAATCTTTTTGAGTTGAATCTCTAGAGCCTGCAGGGGAGTGTCCGATGTCACTCTTCAACTCTGCAGGCTTGTTCAATTCCTCCAACTCGATTGAATATATCCGATGCCCCGCATCGATGCTCTCTTTCACTGTGATCTTCGCCACTGCTTCTTCGCCGCCTACTCGCGTATCACTGTGAAACCTCTTGATCGACAGTACATTCGGCTTTTGATTTTTATCCGGTTCCGTTCGCGTCAGCTGTGCTTCTTCATACAGTTGCTTGATATTTTCTGCCGCTTCCAAATGTTGTGCCTCTGTAAATCCGTTCGCCTTCGACTTATCAACTGCCGCATTCGATACCATTTTGTTTATTCCCTTGGTTCCGAGCTGAGCCTCTATGCCTGTTGCCTTGTTTATGATCGGCTGTCCGCGCAACGGTCGCAATCTCTCGCGAACCGCGTCGCGCGGCGATAATTGTCCGCTTGATGCGGCTTTTTTATTGTCTGCCTTATCACCGTTCAACAGGCGTTTCATTTCGTCTTTCTGCCCGAACAGTTCCGAGTATGCCTCTGATACAGTTTTGTTGCCTTCATCCAATTCACGCAACGTGTCGCGCGCGCTTTGCCACACTTCTTGCAGCTCATTCTGTTTGTCTTCATACTCCGCCGGTTTACTTCTCATCAGCGTATTCATCACATTCGAGATATATCCGTAAAGCGCATCGACATCATCACTTTTGGGCGTCTTTGACGCGTCCGGCTCTTTGATCGCGCGCCAATCGCTCTCCGGTTGTCTGTTTCTCATCTCCTCTAAGCTGTCATCCAATGCCCTATACAGTTTCTTCAACTGCTTCACATATTCGTCTGCATTCTTCTTATCCTTAAACGAAAAATCTCGCGTCGACAATTTTCTATATCTATCGCCAGGAGACGTATAATCTGCCTGTATGCCATCAAAGTGCTTCGCCAATCCTACATGCAGTGCTCCCAAATTCTCCTTACTCGCCAGCCACGTCGGATATTCCTTCGTCGGCTCTTTTTGTATCACAACTCTGGTGTAACTGCGCGGAGTGTCCTCTCTTTGCGTATATATTTCTACGCCATTTGCCAATTTATGCCTTACATCTGTTGAGGTGAGTCCTCCCGGTAACGGTATCCTAAATTTTTCTACTTTATCGCCGCTGTCATCGTATTCTTCTTCCTGCAACGACAACTCTTCCGCGCGTTGCTTCTTTTTCATCAATTCGTCATATGCTTCCGTATCACTCAATTCTTGCCTCTTGCGTCGACGCATCACTCGATCCGCCGCATCACCCACTTCTCTTAACTGCTTTCTTACGTCCGCACTGTAAAGTCGAATATTGCCCGCTCTTACGCCCTGCACATAATTGTCCGCTGTTGCCTCTTTTAATACTTCGCCGTGCAACTTCGTCAGCCGCTCCGCAAAGAATTTCTTTATACCGAGATACTGCGCCTCGAGCGCGCGATTCAATTCCCGCGCTGTCTCTTCATCATATCCGCGCGTTATTTCCGACGCCAGTTCCTTCACATCCGTCATGCCGCGTTCATATCGCGCCCCTACCGCTTGTGCTATCGCCGCTGACTGCTTTGCATCAAACCGTCCGTTCTCGGGCATTGATTCCAATGTCGTCCATAATCCCCGCAACCACGGCTCGAGCTTCCCGCCGACCGACGCTCTCATTGTTGTCGCCCAGTCGCTAAATTTGTTAATGCCGCGTTGCATGTATATGCCGCCCAATTCCAAGCCAACCGCCCACAACTCAGGATCAAACATCGGATTGCTTGTCAACCGACTCAATTTCTTTTTCAGTATTTCTATCAGCCGCTTCTCGTTCTACGCATCTCTTCTCGCGTCGAAGTTGCTGATGCCGATGCTTTTTTCACCGGCGGGATCAATTCATGTAATTTCCGATCTGCATCTTCTATTGTGCCGAATATACTCTGCTCGGGCTCCTTCAATTCTCGCCGACGCGGTTTTTCTTCTTCCGCAACTCTATTAATCACATTTCGATACGCCAATTCCGCATTTGCCTTCCAATCGGAATTTGCCAACTCATCGCGTCCTTCATATTCCAATGTTTTTGCCGCTTGACTGTATGCTTCTGCCGGCGTCAGCGCCCCTTCGTTTCGTTGCGCAAAGACGTTCAGGGCTTGCTCGAGTTTCGCGCGCGTTTCACGCGTTTCCTCACGTCCTTCGCTCCATCTCTCGATCAAATAATCCCCCGCCAGATACGGTATTTCTTCTTCGCGCGCCGTGCCGATTCGCTTCAATTCTTCTGCCGCATCTTGCGTCTGCGCCGAGCCTGTTCGTATTTCTTCGAGTGCCCGGTCGATCACTTCTTTCATCACCGGATATTCCGACACTTGCCCCTTCGTATACAACTCTTCATTGATTTTTTGCGCGTCTTTTGTGCCTATGCCGTACTCTCTCTTTGCATCTTCCGAGGCGTACATTCCTTCTACCAATTCATTGTATCGCGTCAGACTTTCATCTCTGCCGTCCAAGCGCAATTGCATCATCTCATGCGCCATTCGTCCGTTGATCCTTCGATCCTCCAGCCACCCCAAGATGTTCGCACCGGCCTCGGCGATCCCCATTGCTTTTGCATCATTCGATTTCAGTTGTTCACGATTCTCTTGTGCCCATTCGTCATACAGTCTTTTCACCTCCGGCTCCAATTGCTCGTCCGCTATTACGGCATTCGCGCGCTTGAGCGTCTCGCTGTCTTCTTTGCCGCCGTACAACTCATCGAATACTTCATCATACACATTTCGAATCTGTTTTAAATCGGCATCTTGCAGTTTGCCGAGCGCGCTTTGCACTGCAGGACTCAACTCCCGACCTTCCTTCTCCTCTAACCACTTCGTAATCAACAGTCCTGTTGCAAATCGACCGCGCTGTTCGGGCTTACGCCTTTTCATCAACTCCAACTCGGACTTCAATTTTTCCGTCGGCGGACTTTGTTTTGCCTCTGCATCACGCGTTGCATCCGCCAGCTGTTTCAACACAGGATATTCCCTCACATTCAATTGCCGGTAATCTTTCTTCAATTTCTTATCCGATGTTTCTGCTGTGGATATCACTGTTGCCGCGCGTTGCGCTTCACTCGCACTTCGATATTTTATTCTGCCACCACCTACATATTCCGCGCCGTCCGCTTCCTGCAATCTTTTCAGTTTCGCCCGATCGCTCTTTTTATTATCGTCCAAACCTGTTTCCAATGTGTAATCGCGTCCGTCAAATCTTACTGCAGGTTTCTCCATTGCATTGCCTCTGCCTTGCGCTTGCTTCAGCAGCTGCCACAGATTGACTCTCTCATCACCTTCGGCACTCACTCCTTCATTCGCCTGCCGATGTGACGTATACGATTGCTTCATACGCTCATTTCGTTCTTCCAATTCCTCGACTGCCGTTTGTGCCGCCGCATCATCTCCGTACATCGCATTGTACAGCCCATCATACAGCCCATCGCCACCGAGCATGCCGTCCTTGATTACGTCCATCACCCGATTCACCAATTCCGACCGCTCCGGTCTTTCTTCCCGATTATTCCAATCGTTGTACATTACTTCCAATGCCAGCGCGCCGCGTTGATCACTTCTCATTTGCTCCAACGTCTCTAACGCTTGCTTTTTACCTTCCCAGTCGGCACTTTTCTCGCGCACTGCTTTAACTGCTTCATCTACCAGCGGTTTCAATGCAGGAAATGCTCTTACCTCGGCGCGCGCGTAATGTTTATTCAAGGCTTGATCCTTCGTCTGTTCGAGCTCTTCTGCCGTTGCGCGTCTATGTTCCGCGCTCGTGCCATGTCTTTCCGATTCATCCGTTATGCCCGTGTAGAGCTGTTCCAGGATCGAGCGTCGCACGTCCGACATATCCATCGGCAAGACTTGTCGCCCCGATCGTCGGATCGCATCTTGCGCCGCCTTGATCGACTTCTCATTCCCACCTTCATTCAGAGACTTTGATACGCCTTTCGGCAACGTCACGCCCAACTCTGCCGCTTGTGCTTTCAATTCTTGCGACAACACTTTTTGCTCGTCTTTGCTGTTCGCTTCCGCGGCAACGCGTAATTGCATCACCGGCGCGCTTTGTCGAGGCTTCTTTATTTCCGACTGTTTTTCCTGAGCGCGCGCATCATCAACGACATTAACATTCATTTGCGAGATTGTCGGCATTGCCATCGCCACATTCGGCATTTGATTTCGCGCGTCATTTGCTTCTTGCAACGGATTCGAGTCGACCATCGCCTGAAACTTTTCCGCATCCAACAAACCGTTTGATATCGGAATGGACATTTGCGGCGCGCGACTTGACGGCGGCATTTTCATCTCTTGATTCGATTCAAGCAATGCGAGAGCGGCGCGACGTGCTTCTTCTTCATCTCCGACACTTACTGCTTCTTCCAATTTCTTGCGTCTCATATTCGACAGCCAAGGCAATTCCGGCAACGACATCGACGGCATTATCAACTCATTACGCGCCAATTCGGTTTTTGATATTTCTTGCGGCGTCACATCATTCGTCGGCAAGGACATTTGAAGCCCGTCCATCAAACCGTTACGCGCCGACTCAGACTTTGATGTTACCGGCGGCGGCTCGGTCTCGTCTCTTAATGAGTTTCGCGGCATCGAAGATTTGTTCGGCGCAGACGATATTGCGGGGCTTTTCTCCTCGTCCGTTGCCGCATTCGGCGTTTCCGATTGCCTGTTCAAAAACAACTTCGACGCTTGCGCCTGCCTCTGCTCTTGCGTCTCTTTCAACATCGTTTGCTGTGATTCGATCGCTTCCTGCAACTCTTTTATTTTCTGCGCGGAGGCACGTATAAATTCTCCTTCCGCTCCACCTTCGAGCATCGCATTCATATTCGATTGCTCTCGACTCAATTGTACCTGCATTTTACCGATCTCATTCTTCAATGCCGATACATCTACACTCGGTTTTTCATCCGATTGAGTCTGCTCATTCGACAAAACCGACGACATTTCCGATTGCGATTGACTTTGCTCAGTCGGCGGCTCTGACTGTTGGGAAGATTGCGCTTGCCCCAAGCCCGGCATCAAGTCCGCATCCGCTTCTGCCGCACTTTGCATTGCAGACCTATCCACCGCATCTTGCAACATCCCATTCGACATGAATGCGAACCGATTCGCCATATCGCGATTCAGTCCGTTGAATGTGCCCGCCACATTCATTGCCTCCGACGCAAACTTGCCGGGATTAAGATATATTTCCATCCAATTCACGTCACGCGCAGCTTTCAGTTTCGTCAATGCCGCGTCGATTGCTGAAATGTCTCCGGACTTCAACGCATCCAATTCTTGCGGTGCCATCGATATACTGCGTCGAGACATTTCTGACGACAATCTCTCGCCCAATTGCGGCAGATACTTCGACACTTCTTTTTTCGACGACTGTGATGATTCCGGTTTCTTCTTACCCTCCGAGTACGCGGCTACCATTTCATTTAATCGCTGTTGCCCGTACTCTTGCAGTTCAGAGCCAAACCGCTCCTGCACTGCCTCGCGATTCGCCTTCGTATTTGAAAACCGTCCCGTTTCCTCATTGAGCTTGCCACTCAAAAACTTCGCATACTCTAATTCTTCTTCGCCCGTCAACTCCGTTTTCTTCTCATTTAAAAAATCCGCCACGATCTGATTCGTCAGCGGATTGTAATCTCCAATTTCAAATGTCGGCTCCAGACCTTTGTCGTCAATCAGCTTTTTGATGTATTTGTCGAATTGCGTATCTCGCTCGGACTGCTCGGCATTCGGCTCTTCTTCAACCGCCGCAGTTTCCTCCGGCAATGCAGACTTTGGACGCACCGACTCCTTGCCGAGGGCTTCCGTATTCAATCCGCCGTAGTTGATCGGCTCATCAAGCACGTTGCCGTTTTCATCCGCCCATTGATGCCCCGAAGCCGATACGTCTATATGATCGCCCTCCCAGTTCATGCCCAATCCTATACTCTGTCCGAATTTCATAAATTCATCCGCGAGATATCCTTTACCGCCATTATCGGTTGTGATTGCTCCTTCCGCACCGCCGCTTCCCCAATCATTAACATCTGCCTTCCAACCGGAACCATGACTGCGCTCTCCATCGGCATGCCTGCCGTTCGTCACTGCCGTTATCACCAACGGTCGCCCTGTCTTTCGATAGAACCACTGACCTAAAATATCTATCGCGTCCATCGTCTCCGGCTTCGCACCGTCGTAGCTCACTCTTTCATTCTGCCGTATCCAATATCTGCCTTCCGCACCGCCCTTTTCGCCTGTGTATATTGGTTTCTGTTCAGCATCGCCTTCATCTATCGGACTGCTTTCCATCATCGCCTCAATCTTCGCCACGTATTCAGGCGTCTGACCATTGTCGGGAATGCCGCCCGCGCGATCCACATTACCGGGACCGGCATTATACGCCGCCATTGCCAACTTCCTATCGCCGTTGTATCGATCCAGCATCTGCTTAATGTATTTTATACCGCCGTAGATGTTCTCTGTCTGATTATCCGCATTCACTCCCAGATCGGACGCCGTCTCCGGCATCAATTGCATCACGCCGCGCGCTCCTGCTTCCGATACTGCATCTTGCCGTCCGTTGCTTTCGACCATTGCCACTGACAATGCCAAACGCGGATCAACTCCGAATGCTCGCGCCGTCTCCACTATCGTTTCGTGCACTTCATCATTCATCTGTTTGTCTGTCGCTTTTCGCGTCCAATCCCGCAAATCCTTCGGATAGTCCTGCGAATACGGCATCGGCGGCAAACTGTCAGTCGGCGGTGTTTGCGGCGGCTTTTGCTCTGCTTGCGGAGTCGGCGAAGGCGCATTTTGCGTTGCATTATCGGTTGCAGGCAATGCTGAACGCACCAATCCTGCCGTGCCCATTCCAATTGCCCCCATCGCTCCCGCGCGTGCCGCCTCCAATTCCTCGGGATATTTCATCGACCACACACTCGGACTGTACGGCTCATTTGCATACTTACGCGCCAATCTTTCCTGATTGCCTTCCTGATGATATTCTGCCACCATATCGAGCGGGATATTTGCCGCACTCGCGCCCATTCTCTTGCCGCGACTCAACGCACTGCCCCATTTCCCGAACAACGTTGCGCCCAACGGTGCATTAAACATCACATTGTACGGTATCTCTTCCGACATCATCGAACTCATTCGATCGTATATCGCCTCGTCACTGTAGCCTTGCTTCTTCAATCGATCGACTATCTCCGACGAATTGACGAACGCATCCAGCGGTGCCGTCGTCATGCCGTACTGCAAGCCCGCGCGCATCATACTGTCCAGTCCTTTATCCATCGCCGCCGTAATTCCGCGCCCCAACAAATTATTGCCCGCCGTCGATGCCACTCCGCGAACTGCCATGCTCGGCAAACTGCTCACGCCGCGTAATGCCGTACCCAAGATCGGTGTTCCGCCTGCCGCCGCACTTGCCGCTATGAACGGTATCGAACTCCCCACGCCTTGAAAGATATCTGCCGTCGCTCCGCGCGGATCACTCAAGTATTTCCAATTCGTCAGTCGATCGAGCACATCCAAATTCCTATATTCGTCACGTACGCCGTATTGTTGTGTGTCTTTTTGCGACGATTCTCTGATCGCTTGACCGCTTCTCCTGAACCAATCCGCCAGCCCCGCCCAATCCGACACTTGACTTTGCGGCACGTCTCGACCGTATACCTTCTCTTGAATTCCGCCCATCGAGGCTCCTATGCCCGTCAGCAATCCGCTCCCGACATTCTTCAAACCAATCCACGCATTATTGATTGCTGAACTCGCAAAGCCCGGCTCCTTCTTCGGCTCGTAATACCATCTTCCGCTCTCATCGTACGGCATTTTCTTTTCCTCCCAAATTTACACTCTGTTTGTTTCGATTGTAGTCGCTACTCCATAATTGTATGCCCTTGAAAATCGTAAACGTACTGCCGTCAGGATTTTGCACCCGCGTTATGTACGGCGATTCATTTTCCTCTGTCGACGAACCGCCTGCAGGCAACTTGCTTTGTCCAACACGATAATCGCCGCGATTCATTGCTTCTGCCTGTTTTTGATCGGCTGTGTAACCGCGCGCTTGATCCAATGTCCATATCAGTCTTTCGACCGAGTTCTTTCCATCCAACACGTTTTTGTACATTTCCAATGTCGACAACATCGGCGTCGCAAATCATTCTCCAATAGTCCGAATGCCAATCGCAACGGATTAATCGCTTCGTCATGACTGTTTGCCTTCTCGGATTGCTTGTACAGCTCGGGGAAAAACTTCGACTCTGCCATTATCCGCGCTTTTTCCGGCTGATACCCATTCGATACCAATTCGTTGTAAATGCCGGTAAACGTGCCTTTCGTCAGCTTGAACATTTCCTCTGCCGCCGTCAATGCCGCCGCATCTTTTTTCGCTTGTGCCTTCATCTCTTCAAGCTGCTTTTGTTGCTCGAACGCGCGCGCCGCCGCTTCATTCTTATACGCCCAATCCGCCGCGAGATATTCCATATTCGCCGCCGACCTTGCATCATTCGCCGCTGCTTGTTGCGCCGCATTATATCGCGCCAATTCATACGCGCTCTTGCGTCCGTATACGTCTCGCGGCAACGCTGTTGCTTCTCCGAACAATTTCGCCATCTCAGGATTTTCATTCGCCATTCGCGCCAACAGCTCTACTCCGTTCGCATTCAACGCGCCGTCCTCATTCATGCCGTACATCTTCAACCCGTCGCTCAATCTCCCCAGCAGTTCGCTTCGGATTCGATCACGATCTCCTTCCGCCGCCTGCTCTGCATGTCGCCGCGACCAATTCGGATTCTGCCGTCTTAATTCTTCCGCGCGCTCCGCCAATTGCACACTCGTCGGCTTGTAGTTGTAGAACAGATTTTTAAAGCCGCGCTCTTGCTCTTTCGCCAGTGTCTGCGTTGCTTCTTCCCATGTATTTTTACTGCCCAATTTGTAAGCATCGGGATTGAAACCGATCGCTCCTGCCGTGCCACGTAATAAACTCGCATCTGCCGCCGCTTGATCCCTTATTTGCATTGCAGATTCACGGCGTTGTGCCGCTCGTCCGCGTTCTTCTTCATCTAATTTCTCGTCATTCGCCTGCCGATTGTATATTCCCGCCAGTCGATCGTTGTTGTGCCACATCTCTTTCAAACCGAGCAAGCCGCGTGCTATCTCCATCTCCTGCTCATTCATCAGTTTCCGAGCCGATTCGTGCGGTTGGCTGCTCGGCGAGAAGAATTGTTGCGGCTGTGAAAACGTGCTTTGAAAGTTCGGCAATGAAAACGGCTTCGGCGGCTCTTCGGCTGATGGCGGTGCCGACGGATCACGTCGCCAATTGTACGTCATGTTTCGCAATGCGTTCAACGTCTCGGGCGTCAACATCATCATTCACCTGCCAGTCCAACCGTAGTAATTTGACATTGCCGGATACTTCTGCCCGAACGAGCCCGCATTAAACAACCCCGTCGTCGGGGTCAACGGCTTAAATGCAGGCTGATTGCTCATGCCCATTGCATTTGCCGCCGCGTTTGACGCAAGGTTCGGATCAATCACCGTCCCCGTTCTCGGATTCGGAAATCGATTCGACACATAATCATTCGCCATCGCCGAAGTCGGCTCATTCGATTTTCTCTGCCACCAATTCAAGTTCGGCTTATCCGCCGTATCGCCGCCGTTCGCGAGATATCGCCCCAACGCCTGTCCTGCCAATGCGCCGCCGATTATCCCAAGATAATCCGCCGTCGTTTGCGGCTGCAGCTGTTGCATCATGCCCAGTGCCTGCGCCATTTGATTCCAATCTTGCGCCTGCCGATCTTTGTTGTATTGTGCCTGCATCAATTCCCAATAATTCATCGCCATTGCGATCACTCTCCCCAATATTTATATCCGCCGCCTTCGGCTGTGAAGCCGTCCGCGACATAATTATTCTCGCCGCTTATCTCGAGATCAAACACTTCCTGCCGCCCGACTTCTTCGATCTTCTCGATCCGCCCGACCGACTTCAGTTTGTCTCCTACCTTCAGCTCCGACAAAACCACATATTCGCCGCCGATCGTCATGAACGGCTGCGTCATCGTCGTCACTGTCGAACTCTTTGCCGTCACCACCCGATACGTCATTTCTATATGCCCGCGCATCGTCCGAACGACTTTTTCAACCGTGCCGCTCGCCGTCATCACTTCATCACCGACACCAATCTCTTCAATCAATCGATCGCCATCAGGCACTTTGATCTTCGTTCCTGCCGCAAAACAGAACACCGTCAACGCCGTTCCCGCCATCGTGCCCATGAAGTTCCCCCAGAATCCGCCGCCGCCTGTTGTCTGCGTCGTCGTCCGCGAACCTTGTCCCGCTACCGCATTCAACGCGCCGAGACTTGCACTGTTCAACCCAGTGCTCGCATCCCACAGCCGCAATGCAGGTTGTTGCGCCGCCTCTTGGATCGACGCCACTGCCGCCGTATATCGGAACCGCGTATCGATCACATCTTGACTGATTCGATGATATCCTTCGACTGCCGTCGCCAAGTGCTGATACAATCTCATCCACACTTCCTCGTCTTTCAACCACGACTCCGCCGCTTGCTCATACATCTCATTGTACAACGTAATTTTAGTTCCAATATACGTATTCAATAAGCCTGCCGCTTGCGCCGTCAAATTCGTCGATTGCAACGGTACCTCATACATCTTTTGCATTGCCGCCTGACTGTAACTCGCGCCCTTCGACGAAGCATCTGCATACGTCTGATATCTCTGACCCAATATCCGCAACAGCTCCGAGTTCGCCGCTCCTATTCCCGCCAGCCACTGATTTGCCAATTCTCCGCGCAAATTGATCATCTCGTGCCACTCGCGAATGGTACGAAGCTGTCCGTCCAACATCGCATTCGTGTTTTGCAATTCTTGCTGATCCGCATTCAATCGCTTGTCAATCGCCGTAACCGCCATGTTGAATTGCCTATCATTCAATCCCGACAATTGTGCCGTCGCTTGCAACGCATTCGCAAAATCCGCATTCAGCAAATTCGCCGTGTTCATCAGCATCTGCGTCGTGTTGCCGTATTGTTGCGCCGCGTAATTCCCTAGCTGATTATATGCCGCCGACACACTGTTGAATTGCGTCACATCCAGCTCCGATTCCGACTTCAACTCCTGCATCGTGTTGTTGAATATGCCCGCGACCAATTCGCCCTGCCGACTGCTGCCCAACATTGCATTGCTGTAGATGTGATTGTAAAGAGCCGACTGCGCCTCATAATTCTCATTCCATGCCGCACGCTTCATTCCTATCACATTCGCATTTTGATTCAGCCCCTGCAACCACGCATTGTACATCACGCTATACACATTCGTTATCGCATTCAGTCCGCTAAACGAACTCTCATTCATCGCACGCACGCCGCTCATTTCCTGCAAATACTCATCACGCACGCCGCTCATTTCCTGCAAATACTCATTCAGCCGATTCGCAAAGATTTGATTGTGCGCACCTTGCTGAGCCGATATCGACTGATTCACATTCTGATATCTCTGGTTGATCGCCGCCACGTTTTGCTCATTCCATTGCTGCCAATTGGCGTAATTGACATTCTGCCAATTCTGTTGCGCCGTGTATGCATTCGTCAGGTTATTCAATGCCAGCGTCTCCGCATTTATCCAATGAGCGTAGCCCTGCAATTCGTTCGCAAACACTTGATTCGTCTGCCGCTCCGCGTATCGCAATTGCTCCAGCGTATTACTATACTCTTGCGTGCGTCCGCTCATCTCTTGCGCCAGCGCATTCAGCCAATTCGCGAAGCCTGCATTTTGTAATCCGAACTGCCCGCTCAGCGCATTCAATGCTACATTATATTTCGCGTTCAACAAATTCGCCTGTTGCACAACCGTATTCAGCCTGTTTGCGAATATCGCGTTGAGCACTTCTGTCTGATACGACAATGCCTGTTGCTTGTTGCCGAATGTCTGCCCTATCATCGTCTCTATTTGATTTACTTCATTCGCTTCGTTCGACATCTGCTCCGATGCAAGTCTGCCCTGTTCATTCAATGCCGCGCTCGTATTGCCGTATTCCTGCCCGAGCAAGCCTGCCTCTTGACCGTAACCGTTCATCCACGTACCGACCAACTGATTGTAAATTGCCGTTTGCGCCGTCAGCATCGAGCCGGTATTCGTCCATTGCGCCTCTGCCCATTCGCCTTCTTGCCGATACGCACTCAATCGATTCTCATACATTCGATCAATCAATGACGCCTTCGCATTCAACGCCGCCAATTCATTCCCTTGACTCTGACTGTTCATCCCCGCCTCTTGCGCATACGCATTCAACCACATTCCGCCGAGTTGATTGTAAATCGCTCCAACCGAACTCAACCGCTCCAACTCATTTCTATAGCCGGACTCGGTGATGTTGACACTCTGCCCGATCGCTTTCATTTCATTTCCAAACTGTTGATTGTAAAGTGCGCCCTTCGCATTCAGCTCTTCCAGTTCGCCTTTATAGCCTGTACCGGCTATTCCGACCATCTGCCCGATTGCCTTCATTTCATTTTCGAATTGCTGATTGTACAACGCACTTGATGCGCTCTGTTCCTCGAGCGATTCTCTATAACCGACCTCCGAGATATTAATCGCACGCTCGATTGCCTTCAGCCGATTACTGAATTTCTGATTGTGCACGCCCAACTCGCCTGTTACATTCTCCAATTCATTTCTGTAGAGCGTCTCCGCTATATTCACTGCCTGCGCGTACGTCGCCATCATATTATTGAATTGTTGATTGTACAAGCCGCTTTCCGCTCCGAGCTTTTCGAGCGCACTCTTGTATCCGAGCTCCGTGATGCCGATCGACTGCTCGATTGCCTTCATTTCATTGCTGTATCTCTGATTATACAATTCGCCTGTCGCGCTCAGTTCCTCAACTTCGTCTTTGTACCGCTCCTCTATTATGCTCACCGATTGACTGTATGCATTTATCATATTACCAAATCGCTGATTGTAAATCGCGCCGATCGCATTCAATTCTTCCAATTCACCCCTGTAGCCGAGCTCCGATACATTCACTTCCTGCCCCGCTACCGCCGTCCAATTGCTGTATTGTTGATTGTACATTCCCAACTTCGCATTCAACACATTCAACTCATTGCCGAACTCTTGCGCTGATATATTCATCTCCTGCTCATATTCATTCATTGCATTCGCTTGCCACTGATTGTAAATCTCCGCCCGTGTCTCAACCAACTTTCGTATTGCCTATTGATCACTGTCTCCTGCGCATTCAATGCCTCATTCTTATTGTTCAAATCAGTCTCCGACCAATTCCCCTGTGCATTGTATCCGTTCAACCGATTCCCGTACTCTTCATTCAGCACCGCTGCCTCACTGTTATATGCCGTGATCAAGTTGTCATATTGCCGCGCGACTATATTCGCCCTATCTCGCCCCACGTTTGCAAAATTCGTCAACGCACTGTTTTGAATATCGCTTGCGTCTTTCAATGCTTCTTCGTAATTATGCCAACGCCGCGTCGCCATTTCTCCTATCAACACGATGTTCTGATGATACTGCCGCGCCACTTCATACGCCGCATTCCTCTCCAGATCATATATCGCCTCGCTCATCACGCTCGAGTTCAACACTCCGCGCCGTCCGTAATCATTGACTATCTTCCCGATCGTGTTCTGCAAGCTGAGTTTCAGCGATGCCTCCATATTGCTTTGCCACTTCTTCGGCACTTGCCCTGTCTCCAACCCTTCGAGCACTCTGTTTGTCGGCAACATCTTCGGCACAAACTCGCCTGCCAATTCATTGAGCCTATCGCCTGTTTCCGACGTTTTTTCCGTCAGTGTCAATGCTATCGCTTTTAAATCCGCATTGCTCGCGCGCGCCGCTGCAGAATATTGCGGTCGAATGGCTTCCATTTCTACATAATTCACTTCGACCGCCGCGCCGATTTTTCGCTTCACATCCGACAAATCTTTGCCGGTCACATTTGCCGCGTCTCTGTACTTCGGCTTCAATTCTTCCAATCGCCAATGACTCGCTGTTGCCGCCGTTCCAATATTCGTCGCCGCCGTTGCCAATTCTCTGTTTGCCGTCGTCTTCGCGCGTTCAACTCCCGGGATCAATTCGAGCAGTCGACCGTTGCTGAGCCCTGTCGACGAACGCATCCCGCGACCAATCTCCGACAGACTTTTCTTCGCTGATGCCGTCACATTCTCATATCGAGATTTCAGGCGATCAATTTTATCGTCATTGATGCCGACCTTCGATTCCAACATCGTCATTGTTTCTTCGAGCTCCGTTCGATGCCTTCGCAACGACCGTTCGTATTCAGGCAATTGTCTCGCAAGCTCGCTCGCATTCGACGCCGCTTCCTTTTCTATTTCTTTCAACTCTTTCGACAAGCCGCTTTTCAATCGCGATAATGCCGCTCCATATTCCGGCAACAGACTTATTACATTGCTCGCGTTTCGCGACGACGCCGTGCCGATTTCGCTTGCAGACTCCGATAATTCCTTCCGCACTCTGCTCAATGCCGATTCATACTCCGGCACCAGCTCCATCAATTGATCGCCGGTCGTCGTCGCTGTTCGCTCTATCGCTACGGACTTCGATTTCAACACTCCGTTCAGCTTCGACAGCAACGCTCCGTAATCCGGCTGTAATTCTTTCAACGCGTTCGTATTTCGCGATGATACTGTGTCGATCGCGCTCACCAAGTTCGATATCTCCTTCCGCGCTCTGCCTAATGCCGCATCGTAATCTGACACCAATCCGAGCAAGCGTCTTTCACTCGTCGACGCTTTTTGTTCGAGCGCAGCTTCCTGCACCGGCAATTCATTTTTCAATCGCGTCAACGCCGCATTATATTTCGGCAGAACTTCCGCCAAACCGCTCTCATTCTTCGATGATGCCGTGCCGATTTCGCTTGCCGTTTGTGCTAACTCCTTCCGCGCTCTGCTCAATGCCGATTCATATTCCGGTACCAGCCCCATCAATTGACTGCCGGTCGCCGTCACAGCACTTTCTATTGCATCCGCACGCTTCGGCAAGTCGCTTTTCAATCGCATCAATGCCGCGTCGTAGCTGGGCATCAATCCGCGTAAGTTGCCGGTGCTATCTGACGCCGCCACTTTCACTTCAATCGACTCGCCGCATAAATCCTTATTCAATCGCCGCATCGCTGTCTCATATTCAGGCAATAATCCGCGTAACTCACTCTCGAGTCCCCCGACCTTCTCTTCTGTTTTGTTCTTCAATTCATCTTTATCCGCATCGTCGTTATCATTCAATGTGTCAAAGCGCGGCAGCAACAAGCCCATTCTTGCTTCTGCATTCGTCATTGCCGTCATTAATCCGTTTCGCGTCCTGCCTAAATCACTGTTTGCCTTTTCCGCCGCTTCCTTGTGTTGTGGTATTAATGCGTTCAATCTGTTCTCGTCATTCTTCATCACCACACCGATCCCGCTCAATATTTGCGAAAGACTTGCATTGATCGCTGCGGCATTGCTCATCGTTTGTTCCAATATCTCTTTCAACTGCGCGTTCCGCGTCGCCGTGGCTGTTTTCAATCGCTCGATGTTTTCTCCTATGTCGCGATTCGTTTCTGCAGATGCCTCCGTCAATCCCGGCGCAATGCTCGACAACTCATTCTCATTCGCGTTCAATACGCTTGTCAGATTGACCGATTCATTGCCAAATTTCCTATCGGACTCCGACATCAATGCGGCATAATCCGGCATCAGCGATTGCAACGCGCTTTCATTGCCTGCCGCCATTTCTCCGAGGCGACTTGCTATTGCCGCGATTTTTTTGTTCACCGACGCCGTCTCACTCGATAACTTCTCATTCAAGGCGTGTAAGTCGTCTTCGCCTGTTTCCTTCGCCGAATCTAATGCATTCGACAACGCGCGCAATCGACCGTTCGTTCCGTCCGCCGCTTCTTCTGCCTTCGACATCAATCGCGCCGACATTCTCTGATTCGACTTCAATTGTTCCTTCAACTCTGCCACCGTGCCCGCTGTTTGCTGATTCGCATTTCGCGTCGATCCAATTAAAATCGGCAGTAACTCCCGCACCGACGCCTCATTTTTATTCCCCGCCGTCTTTAAGTCCTGCCGTATTTGCTCGATTGATTCGCTCGCCGCCTCCGCCGTCCCCTTCATCAGCGGTGCCAACTGCATTTGATATATTTCATGCAACAGTGCCTTGGCGCGCATCATTCTCTCAATATCGCCGAGGCTTTTATTCGCCTCGATTGCCGTCGTATTGAATTGCGGCATCAACCCTTCCAAGCCCGCCGCGTTCGTCGCCACTTGCGTCTGTACCTGCTTCTTATTCGCTGTGTACTCCGCATTCGATAAGTCCGGCAACAATCCCGACATTGCCGTTTCATTCGTCGACTGCTTTGTTTGCAATGCCGTTATATATCCGCCAACGCGTGTTTGCACCGCATCATCCGCACTTTCATAGCCGCTTCTATAGACATCAAGCCCATTCTTCATTGCGTCTCGCGCCGTCTTATATGCCGCCAGCATCTCCGACGGCTTTTGATCGAAGTCGGGCAACACCTGATCGTATCTCTCATACAAACTCTCTAATGCCGCGAGCGGACTTGGCGCATCTTCATTGTATTTCGACCACAGCTGTTGATGCAGGGCATCCATACGACTCCGTACATTGCTTGCATCCAATTCGTAATTATGCATCGCGGACTTGTAATTTTTCGCCGCCTTCTCGAGCGCATCACAATAATTCTTCAGCTCTTTGATGTTCTTCAGACTCTTGTTATCCAATTGATCGGATTCAAGCGTTTCGAGTTGCGCTTTTATACTCTCAGCGAGCTCCGTCAATTGATACACATTGTTGTACTTCGACCATCGATTATACACGTCAAACACGCGGTAAAACGACGCCGCCGTGTTTTCGCTCGCTCCGAAATTGCCCCAGAAATTAATCCACTTCAATCTGTTGCAGTTCGATTTCCTGCTCCGTCGGTGTGTATGTCTGATTTACTGTCGATCCGCCCTTGAACATTTGCAGATCAAATTGAAACTTCGCCATTGTCAATCGCTCCTTCAAATCGTCCACGTGATCATGTAGCCGAGCTTTCCCGCCTTCGTCACGAATGACGGCGACGCCAATCCTGCCTGCCCTGTTGCCTTATTGCGACAGTGATATCTCTTCAGTCCGCCGTCCAATTCTTCCACATACTCGATCTCATATCCGAACAGCCGCATGTAACTCTCAATTTTGCGAATGCACCACGTCCCGAGATGTCGGCAACACAGCGTTCGCGCCAATATCTCCGCCGCCTGCTTCCAAAATCGTCCGTCTCCGCTCACTTGATTGAGCACCACCATGTCTTTCGTAAACGCAAACTGCGCCAGCCCGCGATCGGCGAAGTAATACGTCCGGTAGCGCGGATTCTCTTCCCACTCAAGCCCTGTCTTTCTTTCGTACCACGCCTTCCATTCTTCCTCTCTTCGCTTGATCATGATAACATCGCCTCCAATGCTGCTACTCGCGTTGCCAAGGCAGTCAATGCGGCTGATGTTGCATACGTCGTCGCCGCTGATGTTTGCGTCAAGTATGTTGATGATGCATCTGCCTTCGACAAATACGTCGTCGATGCGGAGGATTGCGTCAAGTACGTCGTCGCGGCATCTGACTTCGACAGATATGTATCGGAGGCATCAGTTCGTTTCAAGTATGTCGCTGTTATGATATTGCCGCCACCGTCGCGCGTTGCCTTGACTGCCTCCGCCGCCGAACTGACCGTCACCTCCATTGTCACGTCCGCTGTGCCGTTCAACGTCGCCTCGCCCATCGCATCGCCAGTCAATGTCAACTTCCGCTTCGTCTTCCATTTCGTCGCCGTCGCCGCATTGCCTGGGCACATCGATGCCGTTCCCGCATTTTCCGCCGTTCCGGCACTCTCCGCATACGGTACCGACAGCGGATCGGCGAGTTTCGTCACTGTCAAATTCAGCTGCACATCTTCCGAACCATCAAACGTCACGCTTCCTGTCGCATCTCCGACTATTGAGATTATCTTGCCGCTCTTCAGACTCTCTGCTGTTTGCGCACTCAATGCGCGCGTCGCATTCCCTACCGTCGCGGCACTCAACGCATTTTTCTTGACGTAATTCGCACTCAATGATGCTGTCGGATAATACGCCGACAAATCGTTTTTACTTGCATAGTAAGACGCAATCGTATTTCCTTCGGCATCTTCTACAGCAGATTGCGCCATACGTGCCGTTGATATTGTTGCATCCTCCAATTCTTCCTTCGTCGCATACGTCAGTGCCACTGCTGAACTCGTAATGTAATTATCCAATTCCGCCTTCGTCGCGTACGTTTGCGTCAACGTCGCTGTCTTGACGTAATCGTTCAGCGCACTCTTCTTCGCGTAAGTGTTGTCAGCCGCCACAGACGTGATATACGCCGCCGTCGTCAGCGTCGATACGTAATTCGCCGCCGCTTCGCTTTTCGTCAGATACACGCTCAGCGTGCTCGCCTTCGCATAACTCGACAGTTCAGAGCTTTTCGCATACTCTACCAACTCACTCTTTGCCGCATACGTTTGATCCGCCTTCGCCTTTGTCACGTAACTCGATATTTCGTCTTGCGTCACGTACGCATCTACCGACGCACTCGATGCCAACTCCGTCTTCGTTGCATACACGCTCGCTATTTCTTCTGCCGTCATATATGCCGACATTTCGCTTTGTGCCACATACTGATCGGCAAGATCGGCTGTTTTCGCATAGCTCGACAATTGCGCACTCGTCGCATACCCCTCTAACATCTCTGCTGATATCGTTCCCGTCGACAGCGTCCCTATCGAGGAACTGAGCACTGTCAATTGCGCCGTCAACTCGTCTTTCGATACATACTCCAGTTGTGCTTCCGCACTCGTCAAATATGGTGTCAGATCGCTTGCGCGCGCATACATTGTTGCCGCTTCTGCCTGTGTCAAATACATGCCCAGCTCACTCTTCGGCGCATAGTAATCGAAAATATCATTGCCGATATAATCTCTATGCGCCTGCTCTGCAAAATCCGCGCGCAATGCACAAGGCACCGTCGCAACTTCCAACTCTGCCTTCGTCGCGTATAACTCCGTTGCCTTCAACGTGTCTATATAATTCGTCAACTCCGATTCTTGCACGTATTCCGACATCAATGTTCGCGGCGCATAACTCAACAGTTCGGTTTGCCTTACATACGTCGCGGCGATTTCATTTCCTTCTCCGTCATTCGTTGCCGCATTTGCCGTCAATGCATTCAATGCGCATGACACTGTTGCGCCGGGCAATTCGCTCTTCTTGACATATTTATCGGCGGCATCTTCGATTTTCAAATATACGCTCTGCAATGACGTTGTCTTCGCGTACGCTGTCAACTCGCTTTTCCGCGCATAGTCCGTTGCTGCCTTCTTCAAATACGTGTCAACTATTTTATTGCCGTCACTGTCTTTGACTGCCTTCGTTGCCACATCTGCTTGCGCCGCACTTCCGACTGATGCCGTCGACAAGTCGCTCTTCTTGACATACGTCGCCGATATCTCCGAAGTCTTTGTATAATCGGCAAGGACTGTGCTTTTGGCGTAACTCAACAGTTCGCTTTTGGTCGCCAAGCTCGACAACTCCGACTGCCTTGCATACGTGTTCGATATGCTGTTCTCTGTCGTTGCCAACCGTGCCGACAAGCTCGCGTATTCCGATCTCAAACTCGCAATTTCTTCGCTCCCCGCATATTTTTCCTCCGCTTCTTCTGTCTTGACGTAATCGCTCAGATCGCTCAACTTCGCGTATCCCGATAACGATGACGCCTTCGCATAGCTTGACAACTCTGTCTTTGTTGCATACGTCTCGGTAATTTCGTTTCCCGCACTGTCTCGCTCCGCACGTGATGCCAATGTCGCTTTATCGGCACTTGCCACTGTCGCGCCGCGCATTTGCGTTTGCGTCACATAGCTTGATGCTGTCAATGTATCGACGTAGTTCGTCAGCTCTGTCGACAATGCATAGCCCGACAATAATGTTCGCGGCGCGTAGCTCGTCAGATCAGCTTTTCGCGCATACGTCGCTATCAGATCATTGCCTTCTTCATCTCCTACCGCACGTTCTGATATCGTCGACCAATTTGCTCCCGGCACCGTTGCTCTTTCCAATTCTGCCTTCGTTGCGTATATGCTTGCCGCTGAGTCATTCGTCAAGTAATTCGTCAATTCTGCCTCTTGCACATAATCCGACAACACCGTGCTCGGCGCGTAATTCAACAACTCCGATTTCCGCGCATATGTCTCGATCAGAGCACTGCCTTCTTCATCACTCACCGCGCGGTTCGCCATCTCTGCATTAAACGCCGCTGCGACTGTTGCCGTCTCTAATTCGCCTTTCGTCACGTATGTCGACGATGCTACCGTCACCTGCAAGTATTCTTCCAGCTCTGCCTCCAACGCATATTCCGACAATACCGTGCTCGGTGCATAACTCGATAACTCCGACTTACGCGCATATGTCGTGCTGATTTCATCTCCCGCGCCATCTTTCATTGCGCGTTCCGCACTATCTGCAAAAATCGCTGAGGCTACCGTCGCATCTCTCATTTCTTCCGCCGTCACATACATCGATGCCGCTACCGATTTCGGCAGATATTCTTCCATCTCCGTTTCTAACACGAACCGGCTCGCCTTCAATGTATCCACATACTCTGACAAGTCCGCGCGCAACGCAAATAATGATGCTTCTTCCTCTGTCACATATTCTTCTAGTTCTGCTTTTGTCGCATACACTGTCGTCGCTTCCGCGCGACTTACATAATCATTCAATTTTTCCTTCGTCGCATACGTCGTGATGAGCCGATTGCCGTCCTCGTCGTTAATCGCAAACTCCGCACTCCCCGCAACCGACGCATACGTAATCGAGTTTGCTACACTCGCCAGTTCTCCCTGTGAACTCACTAACTCTGCCGTATCATCCCACGACACACAATCTTTCAACTCGTACTTCGTCGCATACGTCTCGACTATGTTTCGTCCCTCGCCGTCCTGTACCGCCCATCGAAGAAACTCTCTCTCTTCGCTTGCTATCGTCACATCAAGTGTCACATCTTCACTGCCGTCGAAATATGCCTCTCCCGCCGCATCGCCCATCAACGCGATCTTCCTCGCCTTTTCCAAGCGCCTCACCACTTTTGTTGCAATCGCTGTATCACTCTCAAACAACGACGGTATCGTCGGTGGCGGTGGTGGCGGCGGTGGCGG
>ERZ842401.1896-NODE-1896-length-28756-cov-14.858123_pt1 | contig 28756 bp, 23 predicted proteins | sample MGYA00521270_ERZ842401 | MGnify/ENA primary metagenome ERZ842401 (study PRJEB31892, sample SAMEA3878208) | bioreactor metagenome | biome: Moose rumen | place: Sweden | collected 2011-10 | study: EMG produced TPA metagenomics assembly of the PRJEB12797 data set... | reverse complement strand
TAGGGCGCAGGTGTAAAGGCGGCGACGCCAAAGCCGAGCGCTACTAATTGCCCGAGACTTTTGCTTTCGAGGCTCATGTTTTCGGCTGTCGGCGTCCGTGTTGTAGCTATGTGTTTAAGTAATTGGTCTTGTTTAGGAGTGCAATATGTCAACAGCCCTATGAGGTGGTTATTGCGGCGGGGTTCCACCTCTTCCCATTCCGAACAGAGAAGTTAAGCCCGCCATCGCCGATGGTACTGCAATGCAATGCGGGAGAGTAGGTAGCCGCCTTTTTTGAATTGAGCCTCGTTCCTGATCAGGAGCGAGGCTTTTTTGTGTTTATAGTTTGTGTCATCTTCCATGGATGATATAGAAGAAATCGAAGCTCTTTCTGAGTAAAAAGGAAAAAACTCTCCGAATCGTTTGGCGATTCGGGGATTATTGATTAAATTTGCAGCTCAAAACAATTATATGTTGATAAGGAAATGAAAAAAATAGTTTTGATAACAGGAGCCACAAGTGGTATAGGCGAAGCATGTGCTCGTCGATTTGCCCAAGGTGGCTATCGTTTGATACTGACTGGAAGAAAAGCTGATAAACTTGCCGCTTTGAAAGCTGATTTAGAGAAACATGGTACAGATGTATTGACGCTTGTGTTTGATGTTCGTGACCGTAAGGCTTGCCACGATGCTGTTGCTTCTCTGCAAGGTGAATGGGCTGATATAGATGTGCTGGTGAATAATGCTGGTCTGGCTCTCGGTTTGGATAAGGAATATGAAGGTTCTTTTGAAGACTGGGATATCATGGTTGACACCAATATCAAGGGGCTGCTGAACATGACTCGTATGATTGTGCCATGTATGGTCAAGCGTAACAGAGGTCACGTCATTAATATTGGTAGTGTTGCTGGTGATGCTGCTTATGCCAACGGTAATGTCTATTGCGCAACGAAGTCGGCCGTGAAGACTCTTAGTGACGGTTTACGCATCGACGTTGCCGATACCGCAGTAAGGGTGACAAACTTGAAGCCCGGTCTGGTGGAGACCAATTTCAGCGTAACCCGCTTCCATGGCGATCAAGAGAGAGCCGATCATGTATATCAGGGAATCAAACCACTGACGGGTGATGATATTGCTGATGTGGCATTCTATGCAGCCAATGCTCCCGAGCATGTGCAGATAGCAGAAGTTCTGATCTTAGCTACCCATCAAGCCAGTGGTTCTGTGATTGTGAGGAAATGAAAGAAGAGTTAGAAAAGACAAAACAAGTTGGTGCTTTCGAGCTGTTGCAGGCGTGGGCAAGAATGGATGGTGCTGTGGTGGCATTGTTGTGGACTTTGAGCTTTGCCAGTATGATTGGTTTCTTTCACGAAGCCAGTTCACTCTATGCTATTGGCTGGTTCGTGCTGGGTGCGTTCTCCTTGGCCTATGCAGCATCTCGTCTGAAGCATTTCCGCGACCAGGTGTCAGATGGAATAATCAGCTTCTCACGAGCTTACGGCTACAGCATCATGACCTATCTCTATGCGGCACTGCTGTTCGCGGTGATGCAGTTTGTCTATTTCCAGTATATCGATCAAGGTTTCTTGGTGAGCCAATACACGATGCAAGCCTCTTCACCTCAGATGCAGGAGATGATGCGACTATATGGACTGACGGCTCAGGATATGAAATTCGTTTTAGAGAATATCGCTGCGCTACGTCCGATCGATATTGCTTTGCAATTCTTTTCCACCAATCTGATGATGGCGGTGTTTGTGAGTCTACCCGTTGCCTTGTTGATGAAGAAATAGAGATATCACTATAAGTACGAATCAAAATAATATGAATACAAAACTGGATATATCGGTAGTTGTGCCTCTGTATAATGAGGATGAGTCGATACCTGAGCTCTATTCTTGGATAGAGCGGGTAATGAAAGAGCATAACTTCACGTATGAAGTGATCTTCATTAATGATGGCAGTACCGATCATTCTTGGGACATCATCCGCGAATTGAGCGGCCGTGATGAGCATGTCAAGGGCATTAAGTTCCGCAGGAACTATGGTAAGAGTCCGGCCTTGTTCTGTGGCTTTAAGGCCGCAGAGGGAGATGTGGTGATTACGATGGACGCGGACTTGCAGGATTCGCCCGACGAGATTCCCGAATTGTACAGAATGATCATGGAGGATGGTTACGACTTGGTGTCGGGTTATAAGCAGAAACGCTACGACCCTCTGTCGAAAACACTCCCTACCAAGCTGTTCAACGCTACAGCCCGAAAAGTAAGTGGTATCAAGAACCTGCATGACTTCAATTGTGGACTGAAAGCCTATCGCCATGATGTGGTGAAAAACATCGAGGTGTATGGCGAGATGCATCGCTATATTCCCTATTTGGCCAAAAATGCCGGCTTTGATAAGATTGGTGAAAAAGTAGTGCACCATCAGGCACGAAAATATGGCAAGTCGAAATTCATGGGCTTGAATCGTTTTGTCAACGGTTATCTTGATTTGTTGACCCTGTGGTTTCTGAGTACCTTTGGCAAGAAGCCTATGCACGTATTCGGTTTCTTGGGTACCATTATGTTTTTCATCGGGTTCCTTTCTGCCTTAGGTATCGGCGTAGACAAACTCTGGGCTTTGTGGCATCATGTTCCCCAGCGATTGGTTACTGATACACCGTGGTTCTATATTGCTCTGACCATGATGATGATAGGTACACAATTGTTCCTGACGGGATTCATTGGTGACTTGATCAGTCGCTCGTCGCAGAATCGTAACGACTACCAGGTAGAAGAGGAGATTGGAGTTAGGAATTAAGTAGGATGGTTATGAGGCAGAGTCTTACCTTATTATATATATGTATAGCTACGATGCTGGCGGTGGGGTGTTCATCAGTAGACTGCCCGCTGAACAACAGCGTCTATTCGTATTACGGTCTTTATAAGCCGGATGGTACTGCCGACACACTAACTGACAGCCTATCTATCATCACGATGCAACATACCCCGGAGCAGGATGCCGTGTTAATCAATCAAGATACGAAAGTTTCCTCGCTTCGGGTGGCCATGAGCTATAACAGTCCAGAAGATGTATTGTTCTTTGTGATGCACGGAGTACGCTCCTACAATGATACGTTGATCGTAGACAACGACACGACAGTGAATGTAGTAAACTACCGTAAAGAAAAAGTGGATACTGTGGTGGTGACGAAGACCGACCAGATGCATTTTGAGTCAGTAGATTGCAATCCCTCATTTTTTCATACAATTGCGGGTGTCAGCCACACCCACAACGTGATCGATTCTATAGTTATAAACAATCCCCAAGTAGACTATGACTCGCAGACAGAACATTTCCGCATCTATTTCCGTTCTCTTGATTAGTCTGATGCTGATGGTTGGCATACAACCTGCTCAGGCACAGTTGGGGAAAAAGGAGAAGAAGATGATTGAGCAGCCCGATACGCTACCTTTTTTTCGAGGATTAGCCGTATCCGTCGACCTGTTCGGACCTGCTATGCATCTGTTTGGCGACTATGGTCAGGTGGAGGCAGCGTTGCGTGTTAATCTCCGTGACCGGTATTTTCCTATTGTAGAATTGGGTTATGGCCATTGTGACCATGTAGATGGCGCGACAGAAGTGTCGTACAAAACCAGTGCTCCATATGGGCGGATTGGTTTGGATTACAACCTGTTGAAAGACAAGCACGATCTCTATCGTCTTTATGGAGGATTGCGGTATGGATATACCAATTTCAAGTATGATATGGGAAGTCCCGGGGTGACAGATCCCGTATGGAAGGACGATGCCCGATTTGAAGCGCATGACGTGAAGTGCAACTATCATTGGTTGGAGTTAGCCTTTGGTGTGGATGCCACCATTTGGGGCCCTTTTCACATGGGTTGGAGCGTGCGCTATCGCAACAGGCTTTTTCACGATGAAGGCTATCTGGGCAGGTGTTGGTATGTACCAGGCTTTGGAAAAACAGCTAAGTCAAATTTTGGAGCAACCTTTAACCTCATTTTTGAACTATGAAGTCGAAGAGAATAATCCAGTTAGCCTTTCTGACGTTCCTCGCGGTGGGCACTGTGCTCATCATTCGTCAGCAGCAATCGATGCCCTATCAGCACGACGAGGGCATGATATTTGGAACAGTATATCATATCGTTTACCAAAACAGCGATAATCTCAAGACTGAAATTGAGGCGGACTTGAAAAAAGTAGACAGCGCTTTGTCGATGTTCAATGAACAGTCGGATATTTCTCGCATTAATCGCAACGAGGACATTGTTCCCAGCGAAATGTTTGTTGATGTGTATCGGATAGCTGAACGTGTGTCTGCAGAAACCGATGGCGCATTTGACATTACCGTTGCTCCATTGGTCAATGCCTGGGGCTTTGGTTTTAAGGAGGGAACAAAACCTTCTCAACAAGAAGTTGACAGCTTATTGGAAATGGTAGGCTATGAGAAGGTTTCTTATCAAGATGGCCGCATTCAGAAGAGGGACTCCCGGACGATGCTTGACTGTAGCGCCATTGCTAAAGGCTATGGTTGTGATGTGGTTGCCAAGCTGTTTCAGAAGCGTGGCGTGAAGAATTTCATGGTTGAGATTGGGGGGGAGGTCGCCACGTCGGGTGTCAATGAGAAGCGAGAGGCATGGCGCATCGGTGTCAATGCCCCCAATGTTAATAATGAAGGTGACAGTGGAGAAATTGAAGCTGTCTTGAAGTTGAAAGATAAGGCGCTGGCAACCAGTGGCAACTATCGCAACTTCTATTATATGGATGGGAAAAAATATGCACATACGATAGATCCACAAACTGGCTATCCCGTGCAGCATAATATACTTTCAGCAACGGTGCTCGCTGCGAATTGTGCTACTGCCGATGCTTATGCCACATCGTTTATGGTGCTGGGCTTGGAGGGGGCTAAGCGAGTCTTGGAAAAGCATTCGGAACTGATGGCATATATGATATATACCGACGAGCATGGAGACTATGCAATATGGTATTCACCATCCATGAAGCAACGCATTATTGAAAACTAAAACGAACGAGAAAATGAGATTTACGGACCAACTATTAGAATTACCTTTATTGCAAGGAATGAGCCGTTCCGACATCAATGAAGTGATCGCACATACAAAACTAGGCTTCCATAAGGTACTTCAGGGAAAGAACGTCATCGCGGAAGGAGACCCTTGTACTCATCTATATCTGCTCATCAAGGGAAAGCTTCGGGCAGCTTCTTTTGCCGACGACCGCAGTTATGCCATCTACGACTACATGTCGGCACCCAATATCTTGCAGCCAGAGTGTATCTTTGGTATGACACAGCGCTTTACGAAGACGTTTAATGCTTGCACTGAATGCCATTTCATTCGTTTGGAGAAGTCTGAAGTGATGCGGTTGAGTACAGAACACGAGATATTCCGGATGAATTTGTTGAATATCATTTGCACACAGAGCCAACGTGCAGGAAGAATGCCTTGGCGAGTTCCGGCAGAAGGAATACGGAATAAGATAATACGTTTCGTGGAGTATCGCAGCATACGTCCTGCGGGCAGAAAAGAACTGGTAATACGGATGGAAGACCTCGCGCGAATGTTGAATGAGAGTCGCCTGAACATCTCTCGTGAGTTGAGAAAAATGAAAAAGGAGGGACTTATCGAACAGGGGCGTGGTCGTTTCATTATATATGCTCTTGAAAAACTAAGAGCTACCTGATTAGGAAAATATCTAAACAAAAAAGTTCATTATTTATCTTTATTACCCATTATCATGAAAAGAATTGCAATCTGGATGGCTTTCGCAGCCATTTTCATGCTTGTCTCATGCGAGAAAGCGGTCTTTGAGGAAGAAAAGGGCACACCGAAGAATGCTAATCTGATTCTTCGAGTAGTTGGGTTTGAGCAAATCCCGTTCGACACGCGTGCTCAGCAAGATGTCACCCAACTTTGTTCGCGAATCAATGTCGCCCTCTATCAGAATGGAACACGAGTTAAGGCTGTCAATCAAAAATCTGATGACAGCGACTTCGGTTCAGTGGCTCTTTCGTTGGAACCTGGCACTTATCAGCTGGTGGTGCTGGCTCACAATTGCTCAGGCAATGCCACGACTACGGATATCGAGAAAATCAAATTTCCCGACAATGTGGTGAGTGATACCTTCTACTATTATGATGAAGTCACCGTAGGCAGTAGCACTGATACGAAAGAACTCGTTCTCAGACGATGTGTTTCGATGTTCCGTTTTGATATTACCGACAATATCCCGACGGATGTCAGGACGATGAAGTTCTATTATACAGGAGGATCCAGCACATTCAGCGCCCTCTCGGGCTATGGCAGTGTCAACTCTAAGCAGACGGTGAAGTTCGATATCACTTCGGCCAAACAGGGAAAGCCTGCCGTATTCGACGTTTATACGATGCTCCACAGCGAGGAAGGAACTCTGAAAATGACCGTTACAGCACTGGATGCTGCAGGCAATACACTCTATGAACGCGAATTCACGGAAGTTCCTATGACGCGGAATACCATTACGCGCTATACTGGTACTTTCTTTGAAGGAGGCTCCGGCTCCAAGGAAAACGCCTATACATTCACGGCTGACGGAGATTGGACTCAAGAAAACAGTTATAATTTCTGATTGATACGACTATGGAAAAGAAAATTACAATTGCCATCGACGGATTCTCGTCGTGCGGCAAGTCAACAATGGCTAAGTCGTTGGCCAAGAAGGTGGGGTATATCTATGTCGATACCGGAGCAATGTATCGTTCGGTCACGCTCTTTGCCATGCGCGAGGGTCTCATCTCAAGATGCTCCGGAACCTCGGCTGCTGGACAGGGAGAAGGAGAAGTAGTCATCGACGAAGAGGGACTGAAAGCAAGAATGAAGGATGTTGTCATTTCCTTTAAGTTGAACGCCGAAACCCATCTGCCTGAGACCTATCTCAATGGAGAGTTGGTAGAGCGTGAGATACGCTCCATCGAGGTGTCTAACTTCGTATCACCAATTGCTACGTTGGGTTTCGTTCGTGAGGAAATGGTGCGTCAACAGCAGCGTATGGGTCAGGAAGGGGGCATCGTGATGGATGGTCGCGACATTGGTACCGTGGTGTTCCCGCAGGCAGAACTGAAGGTATTTGTCACAGCTTCGGCAGAGGTACGGGCACAACGTCGTTATGATGAACTGAACGCGAAGGGAATGCCAGCCGACTTTGATGAAATCCTGAAGAATGTTCAGGAGCGCGATTACATCGATTCGCATCGGGAAATTGCTCCTCTTCGTCAAGCTGACGATGCTTTGTTGCTCGACAACAGCCACATGACCATCGCCGAACAGGATGAATGGCTGATGGAAAAATTCCGCGAACGTATTTAAAAACGCGTTAACGAGGTTTATATGATGTTGGAAATATAGTCACGGCACTGCTCCATCAACCATTTGGGAGTGCTTGTGGCTCCGCAGATGCCTACTGTGTCCACACCCTGAAACCATTCCTTTTGAATTTCCGCAGGCCCTTCAATCAAGTGGCTGCGCGGATTTACACGTTGACACTCGCTGAAAAGAACACGTCCATTGCTGCTTTTCCTGCCACACACAAAGAGCACAAGGTCGTGGCGTGCAGCGAATGCGCTGATATTGGGCATGCGGTTGGCCACTTGTCGACAGATGGTGTCGAAACTCTGGAAGGTGGCATCTGGTGAGATATGCTCCTGAATATATTCGATGATACGGTGGAACTCGTCGAGCGACTTCGTAGTTTGCGAGTAAAGATAGATGTCGCGCGTGAAATCAAGGCGCTTCACATCTTCGAAGTTGGCGATGACGATGGCTTTGCTCTCTGTCTGTCCTACCAGTCCCAATACCTCGGCATGACCAGGTTTACCAAAAATGACAATCTGCGGGTGATGGGTGATGGGTGTTGGGTGATGGGTGATGGGTGATGGGTGATGGGTGATGGGTGATGGGTGAGGGGTGATGGGTGATGGGTGTTGGGTGATGGGTGTTGGGTGATGGGTGTTGAAGGCTTCTCGCTGTTGCTGTCGTACTGTTTCTTGATTCTTTTCTGTAGCTGCAACACCACTGGACAGGTGGCATCGATGATTTCGATGCCATTCTGCTGTGCCAGTTCGTAGGTTTCTGGTGGTTCGCCGTGTGCCCTCAACAGCACCTTCACGTTGTGGAGCTGCCGCATTTCATCGTGGTTGATGGTGATAAGCCCTAACCGAGCCAAACGATCGCACTCCATACTGTTGTGCACGATGTCGCCCAGGCAGTAGAGCTTGTTGCCCTTTGCCAGTTCCTCCTCTGCCTTGCGGATAGCTGTCGTCACGCCGAAACAAAAACCACTGCCATTGTCAATCTCTATCGTCATACTATACACCCCCAACAATTCGTCAATTCGTAAAAATTCGTGGTCGAAAAGAATTAATGGTTGCGGTCACCATAATAGCCTGTTTGCTGTCGGCGTACACCCGTTTCTTGGCGGCGCAGCTCACTGAAGTACATGTTGAGCAGGTCGTTGGCGGCAGCAAAAGAGGTTTTCTGGCCGGCCAAGACGGTCTGTTCGGCTTCACCAATGTGGTCTTGAATATGGCGATTATGATAGAACGAATTGCGTAGATGCTCGTTGATGCTCTCGTACATCCAGTACTTCGACTGCTCGTTTCTTCGGAATTCGAAGTAGCCACTCTTCTTCACGAACTCCAGGTACTGGTAAATCATGTCCCATATCTCTTTGACACCAGTTCCATAGAAACCGCTGTAGCACAACACTTTTGGAGCCCATCCGCTATCGGGCATGGGGAAGAAGTGAAGCGCATTTCGGAAGTTGGTGGCAGCCATTTGGCATTTATCCACGTTGTTGCCGTCGCATTTGTTGATGGCTATACCGTCGGCAATCTCCATGATTCCGCGCTTGATGCCTTGCAGTTCGTCGCCTGTTCCTGCCAGCTGAATGAGCAGGAAGAAGTCAACCATAGAGTGACAGGCCGTTTCGCTCTGTCCTACACCCACCGTCTCTACGAAAATTTTGTCGTAGCCAGCCGCTTCGCAGAGAATAATGGTCTCACGAGTCTTGCGAGCCACACCGCCTAATGAACCTGCAGTTGGCGAGGGGCGGATAAAGGCATCTTTGCGTTGTGACAGTTTTTCCATGCGGGTCTTGTCTCCAAGGATACTTCCCTTAGAGCGTTCCGAAGAAGGATCGATGGCAAGCACAGCCAGTTTTCCCTGAAAACGGTCGAGTACATGAATACCAAACTCATCAATCGATGTGCTCTTTCCTGCACCCGGAACACCACTGATACCGATGCGTACAGAGTTCCCACTATAGGGCAGGCACTTCTCAATGACTTCTTGAGCTTTTGCCTGATGGTCGGGAAGAATGCTCTCCACAAGTGTTACCGCCTGACTGAGTATGGTGACATCGCCCTTGACGATTCCTTCCACCATTTCGTCTACTGAGAGTTCGCGGCGCTTGAAACGACCGCGCTGCAAGTAGGGGTTAATAATGGTTGTACCGGTGACACCGCTGTTGACGGTGAGACCTTTGTATTCTGAACTGTTTTCTGGATGTTCCATGATGATTATTTGGGTAATGGGTATTTATTGATGGTTGATAAAATTCATACAATTCGTGTTCTTATGTAAAAACACCGTTGCTATAGCTCGATGTTGATCACAACTTTGGGCTTCATTGGGTCGTTGGTAATCATCAGCACACGGGGCTTGGAGCGTGCAGCACGCAGGGCTTTCGTCTCAGCGGTAATCTTGAGCGTGGCCTGTTCTCCGGGTTGCAGACGTGTCTTGTTGAGTTTCACTTTCATGCCTGTCGTGAACATCTGCAGCGAACTGATGTCGAGTTCGCTCTTGCCGATGTTCTCAATGATGATGCTTTCTGTTTGCTTCGCCTTATTACTGTTGAGCTGAATGCTTTCACGCGAAAGTCGCATCTGCGGTGCATTGGCCAGTTGACTCTCAGTCAGTTCGGTGAAGGCGGGTAGTAGCACGGCCGAAACAGAAATTTCTTTTTGCGGAGCCACTTTGTCGCCGGGGAACATACCGAGGAATACGGATGTCTGAGTCAGACCATAGTCGCGCAGCTTCTTTGAATCGAGGGTCAGCGTGACGGTTCCCTGACGGTTAGGAGCAATGGTTGTGGGCGACACGGTAGCCTTCAGATAGTCGGGCAGATGCATGACGGTAGGACTGATGGATTGCGATCCGGCATTCATAATGTGGATTTTCTGTATGGGCATATCACCTTGATTCACGTCGTCGAACTCCACATCCACCATGTCGGCTTTCGCATTAGCCAGTGTGAAGGGGTATGTACCACTGAAATCCACAACTTCTTCAGTCACTACACCACGGATTGACAGGTAGAGCGGACGTTCTGATGCATTACTATAGACAGCGATGTCTTTAAGGAAATGGCCCATTTGCCGGGCATCGTAGGTGGCTTCGATGGCAAACTGCTCGCCAGGGGCGATGCTTGTTCGAGGATACTCCACGGTAGTGCAACCGCAACCAGGATGCACGCGGGTGATATTCAGCGGCTGATGACCGCTGTTCTGCATGTCGAACTTCACGGTGACGGGATGTTCCCACAGCACACTGCCGCAGTCGATCACCTCATTTTTTGCGCTGAGTTCCTGTGCCTCTGCTGTTTGCGAAATCAGCATGAGTGCTGAGTAAGCAAGCAACTGTAGTGGCAGAGCTGCAACGTGTCGAATTTTCTTGTTTCTTATCGTCATGTTCATTGAGCTTTCCTTTTTGTGTTGCAAATGTAACACTTTTATTTGGAATGCACAAATATTTTAAGATTATTCAAGAAAAACATATTTACGGTAACTTCCCATTAGCCCATCGGATGATAAATGTATCATTCTCTGTAGGCTCAACATGTTGTCAGGGTTTTCTGTCAAAAATACCTATATTTGGGTATTGCGCAGAAGCTCGAAATTATATACTTTTGCACCCGAAAAATCGAACAATTTTAATTTAGCAGTAATTGTCAATATGAAGTTATTACAAACAACATTAATAGTTTGTGCCTTGTCAACAGCTTTTGCAGGCACTGCAATGGGTCAGACCTCTGCGGGCGACAGTGTGATGAGCCATGCCAACGGCAAGCGCCTCACCATCGGCGGCTATGGCGAAGTGGCCTTGAGCCGCATGTTCTATAGTGACCACGTGAACCGCTACAGCACGCCGCAAAACTATAAGAACGACCCCTCGCACGGTCGCTTCGACATCCCTCATGCCGTGATTTATCTCGGCTACGACTTCGGCCGTGGCTGGACAATGGGTACGGAGATAGAGTTTGAACATACCGGAACGGGCAGCGCCGTGGAGAACGAGGCCGACGAGGCTGCCGAATGGGAGCTTGAACAGGAGAAAGGCGGCGAGGTGGAGCTTGAACAGTTCTGGATTAATAAAGAGTTCGCGCGCGCGTTTAATATAAAGGTAGGACACATCATCGTTCCCGTGGGGCTGAACAATGCTCACCACGAGCCGCTGAACTATTTCACCGTATATCGTCCGGAAGGCGAGAACACCATCCTGCCCTCTACCTGGCACGACACGGGCATCTCGCTCTGGGGCCGTGCCGGGCAGTTCCGCTACGAGGTGGAGCTGGTGGCAGGCCTGAATGCCATGCTCTTCAACCGCGACCGCTGGATTCATCATGGGGCCGGCTCACCCTTCGAGTTCAAACCCGCCAACCAGCTGGGTGGCGCTGCCCGTGTAGACTGGTATGCCATGCCCGGACTGCGTGTCGGTGTCAGCGGATACTACGGCAATTCGGTACACAATACGTTCCCTAACGACATCAAGGGAGAAGGCAAGCGCTACGACAAGGTGAAGGGAACCGTGGCGCTCGGCTCGGTGGACGTGACGCTGAACCGCTGGAACTGGATTGTCCGCGGGCAGGCCGACTATGGCTATATCGGCGATGTAGCTTCTATTAACACCATCAAGGATGCCAAGGCACATGCCTCTAACTCGCCCGTGAAGAGCGCCATGATCGGCAAGAACGCCGTGACGATGGGCATCGAGGCTGGCTACGACATTTTCTCGCGCATTCAGAAGCTGCATCAAGACCGCCAGAAGCTCTATGTCTTTGGCCGCTATGAGTATTACGACAGCTATATCCCCGCCACGAACAAGAGCCAGTTCGACTATACCAACGTCACTCGCCTGGCCTTTGGCTTGAACTATCATCCGCTGCCTCAGGTGGTTGTGAAGGCCGACTACAGCACACGCCTGCTGAAATCGCCCTACAACAATGAGCCAAGTCTGAACATCGGAATCGCCTACGAGGGATTCTTTTTATAAATTAAAAGAATAAAACATAGCAAACAATCAGTCTTAACTAATCAAAATAAAGTAAAAATGAAGAAAATTTTCAAGTATGCGATGCTTTTCGCAACAGCACTCGTCATGAGTGCATCATTCTCATCGTGCAGCGACGACGATGACGACAACCCCGTGGTGGACCCCTCACAGCTCTCTGAGAAAGAGCAGGCCATGAAAGATCTCACCTCACAGTATGTAAACAACGTAATCTTCCCCATCTACTCTTCGCTGGCCAGCCAGACCGACGAGCTGTTCAACCAGTTGGTGGAAGCCAAGGCGAAGTTCCGTGACGGTACGTTGGCACAAAGCGACATCGACAAGATTTGCAACACATTCCTCGGTGCACGTTCGGCATGGGAGAGCAGCGAAGCCTTCCTCTATGGTGCAGCTACATCGTTTGGTATCGACCCGCATATCGACACTTGGCCGCTCGACCGCACGGCTCTGGCCAAGCAGCTGAGCAGCAAGGAAGTGATTGCTGAACTCGACGACCTTGACGATGGTGGCATCGACAATGCCCGTGCACTCGTGGGTGAGCAGCAGCTCGGCTTCCACGGCATCGAGTTCATCATCTTCCGCGACGGCAAGAACCGCACGGTGGAAGCTCTGAATGGTGTAGAGAACGACGAAGCTTTCGCCGGACGCAATATCACGGGCGAGGAAGAGCTGGTGTTTGCAGCAGCCGTGGCAGGCGACCTGCGCGACAAGTGCTTCCAGCTGGAAGTGAGCTGGTTGGGCGAGACGGCCCCCAAGGCTCATCAGGAGCGTGTCGAGGAGTGTGAGTTCGAGTGCACCGTACCTGGTAGCGGCGTCTCTTTCGGCGAGAACATGCTCAATGCTACACAGGCTGGTTCTACTTACGCTTCTTGGCGTGCCGTGATGTCCGAGATTCTCGTTGCCGGTTGCAGCAATATCTGTGCTGAGGTGGCTGGTCAGAAGATTGGTCAGGCCTACACGGGTGAGGACACCGACTATATCGAGTCGCCCTACAGCCAGCGTTCTTATTTCGACTTCTTCGACAACATCACCAGCATCCAGTATTCGCTGAATGGTCAGCAGAGTACATCGGCACATGCCAGCTCGCTCATGGCCTATCTGCAGAAGTACAATGCTTCGATGGCTGCCGACCTGCAGTCGAAGTTGAATGCAGCCCTTGCAGCCCTGGCAACGGCTAAGGCAGGCACTCCGTTCGTTTTGGATTCTCACAGCAACAATGCCAAGGCTGCTATGGATGCCATCAACACACTGGATGATGCCATCAACGAGGCTGCTTCTTGGATTGCAGCAAACTAATAAAAAAGAATACAAAGCATGAAAATTTCGAACAAGAAACACATGCTGTTGTTAGCGACAGCACTATGTACAATGATACTGCTGTCGTGCAGCGACGACGACAACGACACTCCGAATCCAGATGAGGAACCCACGGAGGCATCCTATATAGGAAAGGACGTCGGCAACTTCTCGGCAGAGGAATGGTATGTCGGTGGCGAGCTTGGCACGACGATGAATGTCACAACGGGTTGCTATCAAGACGAGACGCCGGCCGTCACACAGATGGGCCTGAGCGATGCCTTCAACCGAGGTGAACAGTTCTTCGAGCGCAATGTCACGGAGTTCCAGGCTCCTTTCAACGGACTGGGTCCGGCCTACGTTCGCAAGTCATGTCTCGACTGCCATCCTGGCTATGGTCATGGCAAGCGCGTCAATCAGTATCGCGCAGAATGGGGCAACGGCTATCTGCTGGTGGTGTATCATCCCGTAGATGGCATGAACAGCGACGATGGACCATACGTAGCCGAGGTGACGGGTATGCCGCAGACACGTGCCGTCAGCCCATTCCTGGCTCCTATCGATGAGAGTGGCATCCATCTCGACTGGCTCACGCTCACCACAATGGGCGAAGGCAGTGAGATTTCGGCCACACAGTTCCCCGACGGTGAGCGCTATCAGCTCATTTATCCGGAACTGAGCATCGACCGTTCAGCCTTCAACACCAATCCCACGCCGTGGGAAACAGGCAATGGTGCCGTGGCTTTCCGTCTGGAATCCACTATCGGTATCATCGGTACCGGACTGCTCGATGCCATTCCCGACGACAGCATCAAGGCTCAGTATCAGCGCGAAGCTCCCTACACCGAGCTGAATCCTGCTTTCTGGGACAAGGAAGCCAACGACTGGGCTGCTACTGCCATGTATGTCAATGCCTCAAGTGGCCTGGAACAAGTGAACCGCATCAAGAAGTTCACCTATGCCATGACGCGTGGTTCGCTGCAGGATGGTGCCGGTGCCAATGCCATCTGGAACATCCCCAATGTCAGCCGCAGCGACCGTCCCAAGCTCTATACCACCGACGCATGGGCCAAGGCTATGTCGGAGAATCCTCAGGTCATCGCCAAGATCAAGGCCGATCCTACGTCGCCCTACTATGCTGACGGTACCGATGAGGGTATTGCCGACGCTGTGCTGAACCTGCTTTCGCCGAAGACCAATCAGTTTGACAACCCCTGGCACAACTTCGAGCCGGAGATGTCGGACAACAACTTCTGGGCCTTCCAGGTGTGGCATCGCGGTCTGGCCATCCCACGTGCCCGTAACTTGCAAGACCCGCAAGTGCAGCGTGGTAAGGAATTGTTCATGCAGATGGGGTGCGCCACCTGTCATCGTCCTTCTTGGAAGACGACGACCGACAACTACTGGAACCCGCAGATCATCACTGCCCAGCAGTTGCAGCTGCCGCGCTATCAGAACCAGACCATCTGGCCTTACACCGACATGATTCAGCACCGCCTGTATATGAAGAACGGTATTCATGGCACATGGTGCCGCACCACACCGCTGTGGGGTCGTGGACTGAGCCTGATCAATACGGGTGCAGAAGACCGTTTGCACGACTGCCGCGCCCGCAATGAGATTGAGGCTATCCTCTGGCATGGTTACACGAAGAACTCTGATGCCTACGACAGTGCGCTGAAGTTCTACAACCTGCCGAAGGCCGACCGCGAAGCTGTGGTGAAATTCCTTCGTGCTATTTAGTTGATAAACGCGGAGGCGCAAAGACGCAGGGATGATTGACAACTCTGCGTCTCTGCGTCTTAGCGTTTTTCTTAAAATTTACAGATGTCGTATGAAACGTCTGCTTGCCTTCCTTTACATTGCTGTCGTCGTTTGCATGGCAGCCGCTACCATTGTTGAAAAATACCAAGGCACTGCCTATGTGTCACAACATGTCTATGGTGCCTGGTGGTTCAGTGCACTGTGGGCTTTGCTCACGGCCGTTGCCGTAGCCTATTTCATCCAGCGAAAGGTGAGGCGGGCATTTGCCGTTTTGCTGCATCTGTCGTTTGTGGTCATCCTGGCTGGTGCGCTGCTTACTCATCTGACGGGTCGGCAGGGGATGATTCATCTACGAATCGGTGAGCAAACCCAACAATTCCTGATGGCTGGGGGGGTGAACGGGATGGCCCATCAGCTGCCTTTTTCTGTCAGTCTTGACACCTTCGAAGTGGTTTATCACGACGGAACACGTGCCGCAGCCGACTATATCTCGCAGTTGACTGTGCAAGATGGTTCGCAAAAACTGAAAGCCCAGGTGTCGATGAACAATATTTTCTCGCATCGCGGCATTCGCTTCTATCAGAGCAGTTATGACGAAGACGGGCAGGGAACCGTTCTTGCTGTGAACAGCGACCCTTGGGGCATTCCCGTTACCTACACGGGCTATGCGCTGCTCTTCATCTCGCTCGTATGGATGCTCATCGACCCCAAGGGGCGTTTCCGCAGAAGCCTCACCCCCAACCCCTCTCCAAGGGGAGAGGGGCGTACTGTGCGGGTAGGCGCCTTGCTGTTCCTTATGCTATTCACTCCACTCTCTCATTGGGGATGGGGTGGGGCAGAGGCAGCTGAAAGCGTACCTCATGCTTTGCCTTCATCCACTGCACGCGAGTTCGGGAAGCTCTACATCCTCTACAACGACCGCATCTGTCCGCTCCAGACGTTTGCCATCGATTTCACCAAGAAACTCTACGGCAAGAGTCATTATGGCGACTACACCGCCGAACAGGTGCTGACGGGATTCATCTTCTGGGGCGATGAGTGGAGCAACGAACCCATCTTGAAGTTGAAGAGCGGACCACTGCGCAGTACATTGCAGTTGCCCAAGTATTGCTCGGTCAATACCTTCTTTAATCCCTCTATGGGCGGCTATATCCTTGGCCCATACGTTCAGCAGTATTATCAGGGCAACAACGACAAATTCCATCAGGATGTGGGGAAGGTTGACGACCGCCTGCAGCTCGTCATGGAGCTGCGGCAGGGCAAGCTGCTCAAGATTTTTCCCTACACGCAGCATCAAACCACATGGTACAGTCCTGTCGACAAGTACCCCGACGCTATCCAGACCGAGCAGCAAGCATACATGCGCGATGTGTTCTCGTTGCTCAACGAAGAAGCCCATGCCGGCAGGTTCGACCGAATGAACCAGTACCTGGCCAAGATGCAGAAGTATCAAGTGCGTTATGGAGGCAGTTCGCTGCCTTCCCAGCAGCGCACCAAGGCCGAGCGATTATACAATCAGGTGCCTTTTGCCACCATACTTTTCATGGTAAACCTCACGATGGCATTCCTGCTGTTGGGAGTGAGGGTGTTTTCGAAGAAAGAAGTTTCGAAGAAAGAAGTTTCGAGGAGCGAGGAGCGAGGAGCGAGGAGCGAGAATAGTCTTGAAATGAAGAAAACAGGGGAAAGAACATATCTCACTCCCCGCTCCCCGCTCCTCGCTCCCCGAATAATCATGCTCTTCTCCTTCCTCGCCCTGACCCTTTGCTTGGCTCTTCGCTGGATAGTTTCCGGCACCATACCGATGTCGAATGGCTACGAAACCATGTTGCTCATGGCATGGATAGTCATGCTGCTGAGTCTGCTGCTCTGTCGCCGCTTTGCCATCATTCTGCTCTTCGGCTTCCTGATGTCGGGCTTCTTCTTGTTGGTGAGTCATATCTCGCAGATGGATCCGCAAATCAGTCACGTCATGCCAGTGCTGTCATCGCCCTTGCTGACCATCCATGTAAGCATCATCATGATGGCCTACGCCCTGCTGTCGATGACGTTCATTTGCGGAGTAGTAGGCGTATTTGCCGGCGAACGTCAGTCGCGTAGTCTATATGCTCTGTCGCAGATTTTCCTTTATCCCGCTATGACCTGCTTGGGCTTCGGCATCTTCATCGGTGCCATCTGGGCCAACGTGTCGTGGGGAACCTACTGGAGCTGGGACCCCAAGGAGACGTGGGCGCTGATATCCTTCATGGTCTATGCCATTGCCTTCCACGACCGTTCCTTCCCTTGGCTGAGTCGCCCTCGCCATTATCATCTGTTCATGATTCTGGCTTTCCTCACCTTGCTGATGACCTATTTCGGGGTGAACTATTTCCTCGGCGGTATGCACAGCTATGCATAGAGGTATCAGAAGTAGCTTGATATCATTTTATTTTTCAAGTGTAGATTTTGCCTACATTGCCTACATTTCGGCACAATTGATTGATACACATTGTTTTAGCTCATGTAGGCAACTATGTAGGATGTAGGCAAATAATTGTACCTACATACTTGCATACTGCCGCAGCGGCCAACAGAACCCCTGAAAGTTTTGACTAAGATGCTAAAACGAACGGCGAAACAATATTTCCACGAATCGTCCCAACGTCTGGGACTTTTGTCCCAGCCCTTGGGAAAAAAGTCCCAGACGTTGGGACAATCTGGGAAACTGTAGATAGATGCCACGTTGCAAGCATCGAAGATGGTATGTGGCAATGGTGTAAAACGAAAGAGATAATCCTTTCATTTTGCCACTTTGCCGCGCCAAAATCCAATTTATATCATAAAAAAATATAAATATTGCAGTTTGTCGCTATGTATCTGCGGAAATCTGCAATTATTTTAATATCTTTGTGGTCAGAATTTGCAAATCTGTAAAAGGAAAGTATTCTAATAATGGCTGCAATAGATCAATATATAGAACGTATAGCTGACGAGAATCTGAAAGGAGAGATTCAGATGGAGTTGGCGCGTCTGATGAAAAAGAAGAGTTTCGGGCTGGTGTTTGAACATCACATGCCTGATAACCTGTTGATGCCAGAGGTGCCCATAAGGAGGGGAACTAATGTGGTGATACGCAACGGGAAAGTCAGCAATGTGTATGAGGTGCAGAGTCTTACTGAGACAGAAGCCACTTGTGTCCAGCTATCCACCATGAATGAGGTGGTTCTTCCATTAGCAGATTTAGTAGCTATCGCCCAACGTGGTGATGTCATCTATCCTTATCTGAAACCAATGGATAGTGTGAAGAATGCTCCTGACAGCGACCTGTGGCACACGCTCATTGAGGCCGATAATTATCATGCCCTTCAGTTGCTGGTATATCTATATGCCGGGCAAGTGGATTGTATTTATATCGATCCTCCTTATAATAAACCAGACTCCCACGATTGGAAGTACAACTGTGACTATGTAGATGGCACTGACTCCTATCGTCACAGCAAGTGGCTCTCGATGATGGAGGCTCGTCTGAAGATTGCCAAGAAACTGCTGAATCCCAAGGATTCTGTTTTGATTGTTACCATAGACGAATTGGAGTATCATCATCTGGGATGTTTATTGGAACAGATGTTTCCGGAGGCGAGGATACAGATGGTGAGTGTGGCCATTAATTCTGCCGGAATAACGCGACAGGAATTTTCACGTTCTGACGAGTACTATTATTTTATATTCTTTGGTGACTCTCATCCAGAGGCGATACCGATGGGTGCTGAATGGAATGATGGGGCAGTAAAAAGACAAACTGGTGTAAGGTGGGAAAGTATGCTTAGATCGGGTAACAATGGACGTAGAATAGACCGACCCAATTTGTTCTTCCCCGCCCTTTTTGATCCAAAGAAAAAAAGTGTTGTAGGATTTGGCGATCCTCTCCCAGTTTCTATGCCTCTTAGCGAATATGTTCCTCCCACTGGATTAGTTGCTGTATTTCCAAAAGCATCTGACGGTTCTGAAGCATGCTGGAGGATATCCGCTAAAAAAGCAATAGAACTTCAAAAGCAAGGAGCCTTTGATTGGGGTGAATATAAAGGAGAGAATACAACGCTTAAATACTTGAAGCCTGGAGAATTGAAGAAAATTGAAAATGGCGAGTATTCCATCATCGGTTATAAGGAAAATGGAGCTATGATATTATCTTCAGAAGGATACAAACCTCGTTGGGTTCCAAGTACACAATGGCATATTTCAACTCATGAAGCCGGAGGTGTTGGTGGGTCGGCATTGATAAAGAATATTCTTGGAAGTAAGCGCTTTGATTTTCCCAAATCAGTATACGCCGTGAGAGATTGTCTTAAATTCTTTGTTGACAATAAGCCCAATGCTCTAATTCTTGATTTCTTTGCAGGTTCTGGTACTACACTTCATGCCGTAAACCTGCTGAACAAGGAAGATGGTGGTCATCGCCGATGTATCATGGTAACTAATAACGAGATTGGTGAGCCTAAAGAAAAGGAGCTAATTCCACAAGGGATTAGACCCGGTGATGAAGAATGGGAAAAGTGGGGCATTGCCCGTTATGTGAACTGGCCTCGCACACGATGCAGCATTCTTGGAGTTGACGTGAATGGCAAGCCTATAGAGGGTGAGTATTTCACCTCGCTGACAAAAACCAAAGAGTCAGACCGCAAGTTTACACAAATCAACTTCTTCCCTGTAGGAGCTGCATTGAAGCACAAGAAGTCCTTGATATCTCTCATCAACAAGCAGAAAGAAGTAAAACTGCCAACTATGACTGCTGATGTGCCATTCCTTGTGTCAGAAGATGACAGCTACAATGCTTCCATCCTCTTTGATGTCGCCAAGATCGACGATTATCTGGAGGCATTGGAAGGCAATGACCACATCACGAACTTCTTCATCGTAACAGACAAGGATGCGGCATACCGTCAGGTTAAAGAAGAAATAAGCCAAATGATGGGAAAGATAGAGGAAACCGTTCCTGTATCAATGCCAATGAAAGACGGCTTTAAAGCAAACGCAACTTTCTTCAAGTTAGGCTTTTTGGATAAAAGGTCTGTTGCTCGTGGACGTCAGCTGCGGGAACTTCTGCCTATCCTGTGGATGAAGGCCGGCGCTAAAGGCGAATGTCCTACGAATGTAGAGGGTGACTATGTGATATGGCCACAAAATCACATCGCCATCTTGAAAAAGGAGTCGTGTTTCCGTCGGTTCCGTCAAGAGTTGGATAAACATCCCGGAATAGAGGTTGTCTATATCATTACCGACAGTCAGAACGCCTATCTCACTATGATTGATGAGTTGAGAGAATTCAAGACTTATCAGTTGTATAGAGACTATTTGGAGAATTTCAGAATCAACTACGCAGCAAAATAATAACATCAAAACAATGACAAAAAAACAAGCTATACAACTGTTCCATGAACGCAAGGTACGTACCGCGTGGGACGACCAGGAAGAGAAGTGGTACTTCTCTGTAGTAGATGTATGTGGGGTTCTTACTGATAGTAAGGATGCCTTAACCGCACGTAAGTATTGGAACAAGTTGAAACAGCGATTAAAAGAGGAAGGAAATGAAACGGTGACAAATTGTCACCAGTTGAAAATGCTTGCAGCAGACGGCAAGATGCGCCTGACGGATGTGGCTGACACAGAGCAGCTTTTCCGTATCATCCAGTCCATCCCTTCGCCCAAAGCCGAACCCTTTAAGCAGTGGATGGCACAAGTGGCCAGTCAGCGCATTGACCAGATGCAAGACCCGGAATTGAACATTGAGCAGGCCATCATCGACTATAAGCGGTTGGGCTACAGCGATGCCTGGATCAACCAGCGCATCAAATCAATAGAGGTGCGGAAGGAACTGACCGACGAGTGGAAACGCACAGGGGTGCAGGAAGGATTGGAGTATGCATCACTGACCGACATCATCACCCGTGAATGGAGCGGTTTTACCACCAAGCAATATAAGCACTTCAAAGGATTGAAGAAGGAAAATTTGCGCGACAACATGACCAACCTCGAAATAGCCCTCAATATCTTAGCCGAAGCATCTGCTACAGAACTCTCGAAGCAACGCGACCCAAAAGGCTTCAATGCACAGACACGAATAGCCAAAGATGGAGGCAGCGTGGCTAAGGCGGCCCGCAACCAGTTGGAAAGCAAGCTGGGACGTAGCATCATTTCATCGGCAAAAGCCAGCGACTACCTGTTGCCAGAGAATAACAATACGGACGAAGAAGTCAACGATTAACGATGAATATAGCATTAAAACCATTTCAGAAACAGAGAATGCTGGAGCTGCGCCGCGTGGCAGCTATGGCTCAGATGAACTGGCAGCACTTTGGTCAGAAGCAGATCATCTCGCTGACAGCCCCTACTGGTGCCGGCAAGACCATCATGATGGCTAGCTTTATTGAAATGATGATGCGAGGAGATGAAGAGGCTATGGTGGACCCAATTCCTGAGAGCATCTTCATCTGGCTGAGCGACTCGCCGGAACTGAACGAGCAGAGCCGTCAGAAGATGATCAGGTACTGCAACAGGCTGGCCATCACACAGCTTGAGACACTTGATGAGAGTTTCCGTGGTGACAAACTGGAGCCTGGTAAGATATATTTCCTTAACACCCAAAAGCTTACCAAGACAAGTAAGATGACCAGTACAGTCGATGGCCGCGACTGGACGATATGGGAAGTCCTTGAGAACACGATAGAGGAGTATGGTAAGCATCTGGTGCTTATTATCGACGAGGCACATCGTGGAGCAAAGACCAATCAGACAACCATCATGCAGAAATTCGTAAAAGGATTTGAAGACAAAGCGGAGAATCAGAAGTTACAAGCCCTGCCATTTATCATAGGTATGAGCGCAACTCCTGAGCGATTTAACAGTCTTGCAGGTGCCAGTCTCTCTACCCTAAGTAAAGTAGTGGTGACTCCTAAGGAAGTGCGTGATTCAGGACTTCTAAAGGACAAAATCGAAATTCACTTTCCTGAGGAGAGCGTTATCAATAAAAACATCGCCGTGCTTCAGGCTGCAGCTGATGAATGGAAAGACAAATGTTTGCATTGGTATAACTACACCGAGAAACAGCACTACCAGAATGTCTGTCCCATATTTGTGGTTCAGGTAGAACCAGCAGTAACGGGCAAGATTTCTGCTACTGACTTGGATGAATGTATTCGAGAAATTGAAAGGCGTACAGGTGAGAATTTTGTAGAAGGTGAAGTGGTTCATGCCTTTGGCGATTCTGGCACAATTCTCATTAACGGTATGAATGTGCCGTATTGTTCTCCCTCGTCTATCAATGATGATCGTAAGATTAAGGTGGTTCTTTTCAAAGAAGCTCTTTCTACGGGCTGGGACTGTCCTCGTGCAGAAGCGATGATGTCATATCGTGTGGCCAGAGATGCTACCTATATAGCACAGTTGCTGGGCCGTATGATTCGCACACCACAAAGAATGCGTATTGAGGTAGATGAATCTTTGAATTATGTTCACTTGTATTTACCGCATTTTGATGAAAATACAGTTGAGGAAGTAGTAAAGAAACTGACAGAAGAGGAAGGCGGAGCATTGCCAACAGATGTGGAAGCCATCAGGGGAGGAAACAAAACCTCTGTTGTCATGACAACAAAACGCCCCGTTGCCCATGTGCAACCAAGCAATCAGTCAGGAAGTACACAATCAACTCCTTCTGGGACTACCACTCAACAATCGGTGAATCAAGTTCAAGATACACCTCAATCGGCCATAACACAGCAGCCGACAACTGTAGTAAGAGACAATGGTGAGTACCAAACGTCAGATGGAGGCAACCAGTCGTCTGAACCAAATGATAAGCAGCCTGAAATGGAAATGTTTGTGGAGAATGGAGAAACACATTCACAAGAGAGCAAAGACCCATACGAGGCTGTTAAGGATGCTATCAATAATGCTGAGATATTGACTTATGAGGTCAAAACGGTTGCTGTCAATAAGAACTATGTGCGTTCACTCTTTGAAATGGCTCGTCTGGGCGATATGACTGGAATGGATGAAAATTTTGCTGCCGTTGATAAGGTGAAAGACGATATTGCAAGGCTGATTCATAACTATATATCAGAACTGAAAGCAAAGGGTGAGTATGAAGCTCTTGTGGACATGGCTCTCGAATTTCAGCTGAATACCATTAGTGTAGAACTATATAAGAGTGGCAGCAGTTATGACGTGCAGCAAGGACCGGATCTTTTCTCAAGAACTGATGCGGGCTTGCAGCGCCAATACAATAATGCTGATACACTACTCTGTGGAGAAGGTGTAGGCCAACGATATGCTGACAGTTATGAAACTGATGATTATGCCTTCATGTATGATGTCGTCCTGTATGTTGCCGATAGTCATCAAACTGATATCCGCATGGATTATGCCAAAGAAGAATTCAATAGGTTGGCAGACCTGTATCGCCCAAAATCAAAGAACATTCCTGAGAAAGACCGTCAGCGATACAACAGTTTGGTAACAATGGGAAGTACCATTTCTAAGCACTTGTTCCACCTGCCGGAGACTATCAATGTGGATTTGGACAATGAGGGTGAAACCTGTACTGACCACCTGTTTGTCAATGCTGATGGAACAGCAACATTCCATCTAAAAGGATGGGAACCTGTTACGCTGGAAGAAGAGCGAAAGAATCCCTATTTCGTTTGCTGGCTACGTAACCAAGACCGCAAGCCTTGGGCATTGTGCATCCCCTACGACTTTGGTGGTGAGACACATCGTATGTTCCCAGATTTTCTGATTATCCGTAAGAATGAACACGGGAATTATGAATATGGCTTGCTGGAACCACACCGAGATGACAAGAAAGACAATCTCGCCAAAGCAAAAGGTTTGGTAAAGTATGTACAAGCGTGTCCCAATGTTGACAGGGTACAGATGCTGCGAAAGGTGAAAACTTCGTCAGGCGAGAAGATGCTGAGACTGGAATTCACTCGACGGTCCGTTCAGGAGAAGGTGATGAAGTGTGTAGAGGAGTCAGACTTCGATAAGGTCTTTAATGCTGAAGGATTTTATGAGTATAAAAGCAGGTAAGACTTGGCGGGAATTATTGTGGGTGGTCTATAAAAAAATTAAAGCGACAGGCTTCACAGCTGATCGCTCTATCTTCAATAGGTATTAGTTTCTTTAAGGTAAAAAGATTGTTTTCAGGATAACGGGTGCAAAGGTAATATTCTTTTTTGAAACCACAAAACATTTTCATGCATTTTTTTTGCAAAAATAATTGTGTAGGCGCACAAATAATAATTTTAAGTTTTGTTGACGATTTTTGCGTTTTAAATTGCTCAATATTGCACAAAAATACTTATCTTTGCGGTCAATTATAGTAAAAGAAGAAAAAAATGAAGAGATTTCTTACATGTGTGAGTGTCCTGATGGTTGCATTGAGTTCGGTTGCACAGAATCGGAGAGAGGTGGTTTTGAGAGACAACTGGGCTTTCTCTCACGACGAGAAGCAGTGGGAACCAGTAGTGCTTCCACATGATTGGGCCATTTCCGGACCATTTGATAAAAAGTGGGACTTGCAAATGGTGGCCATTGAGCAGAATGGTGAGCAGGAAGCAACTGAGAAATCAGGCCGATCAGGCGCTTTGCCTTGGATCGGCGAAGGCGTTTACCGTACCCGTTTTTCCGTCCCTGATGGTTTTGAGAAAGCCGTCATCGTGTTTGACGGTGCCATGAGTGAGCCTGTTGTTTACGTCAACGGACACGAGGCTGGACATTGGGCATACGGCTACAATGCATTCAGAGTAGATGCCACACCTTATATATATAAGAATGGTAAGCCCAATGAGCTGTTGGTCAGACTGAAAAATGTGGAAGAAAGCAGCCGGTGGTATCCTGGTGCCGGTCTTTATCGCCCTGTTACCTTGCAGCTGACGGGGAATACCTACCTTGACGATCGGGGAACCTTCGTTCGTGCGATGTCGCTTAGTGAGCATCGGGCTGTGGTGGCAGCCGATTTTGAAATAGCTGGTGCCGACCATCAAAAGAACCTATCCGTAGTAGCCTTGTTGAAAGACAGCGAGGGGAAGCGCATCGTGGCTAAAAATTCAGTAGATGTAGATACATCGGGCAAGGCTTCGATGCTGTTGAATGTATTCAATCCGAAGGCATGGTCGCCAGAGCATCCTTATCTCTATCAGATGGAAATAGCCTTGTATGATGGCAACCAGCAGATAGACTTTAAAAAGATGAAAACGGGACTGAGGACTGTCAGAGTGAGCCGTGAGAACGGTTTCCAGTTGAATGGCGAGACACGTAAGATCAAAGGCGTTTGCCTGCATCACGACTTGGGACCTCTTGGTGCAGCTGTGAACAAGCGCGCCCTTATCCGTCAGATTCAGATGATGAAGGACATGGGCGCCGATGCCATCCGCACCAGTCATAATATGCCTTCCACCTGGCAGATGGAGATATGCGACTCGCTGGGCATGATGGTTATGGCTGAGAGTTTCGATATGTGGATTTATCCCAAGTGTAAGAATGGATATGCTCGGTTTTTCAAGGACTGGAGCGACCGCGACATTGAGACATTGGTCAGAGTTCACCGCAATCATCCCAGCATTGTGATGTGGTCTATCGGCAATGAGATTCCAGAGCAGTGGAGCGAAGAAGGTAGGGAAATAGCTCGCCATTTGCAAGACATCTGCCATCTGTATGACCCCACACGTCCTGTCACCCAAGGCATGGACCGAGCAGAGGATGCTCTGTCGAGTGGTTTCGCTCAGGTGATGGATGTGCCGGGCTTCAATTATCGTGTACATAAGTATCCCAAGAATATCGAGCAACTGCCACAAGGATTCTTGTTAGGCAGCGAAACCGCATCTACCGTCAGCAGCCGTGGCGTGTATAAGTTCCCTGTTGAAGTGTCGAATACGAATACCTATCCCGATGGTCAGTGCTCTGGTTACGACACGGAGTATTGTTCGTGGAGCAATCTGCCCGAAGATGACTTCATGGCGATGGACGACTTGCCCTATACTATCGGGCAGTTTGTATGGACGGGCTACGACTATCTGGGAGAACCGACACCGTATGATGAGTATTGGCCCAGCCGTAGCAGCTATTTCGGCATATGCGATTTAGCCGGTCTGCCCAAAGATCGCTATTATTTGTATCGGAGTGTCTGGAACGAAAACGAACATACCCTGCACGTGCTGCCCCACTGGACGTGGCCCGGACGAGAAGGGCAGGTCACTCCTGTGTATTGCTATACCGACTATCCCGAGGCTGAGCTTTTCATCAATGGCAAGAGTCAGGGTCGTATCCGCAAGAATCCTTCGAGCAAGATGGACCGCTATCGCCTGCGTTGGAATGATGTGGTTTATGAACCAGGCGAACTTCGGGTTGTGGCATATGATAATCAAGGAACGAAAGCTGCGGAGCAAGTAGTGAAGACGGCAGGAAAACCTGCGGCATTGAAGTTGCAGACAGACCGCCAAGCGCTCCTTGCCGATGGCGACGACCTGCTGTTTGTTACCGTGAGTCTTGTGGATGCCGATGGCACACTCGTTCCCGATGCATCCGATCAATTAGAGTTTGCTGTTGAGGGTGCAGGTCGCTTCCAGGCTGTTTGCAACGGCGATGCCACATCGCTGGAGCCGTTTACGAAGCCAACGATGCAACTTTTCAAAGGTCAGCTGGTGGTCGTGGTACGTTCAACGAAGAAGGCTGGCAAGGCCATTCTCACCGTCAGCGACAAGGCGAGGGGCATCAAAGAGCAGCTTGCTATCAGTTGCATTTCAGGATTACAATGACGTGTATTCAAAATTTATTCGTACTTTTTCAGGTGAAAACAATAAATAAAAGTGTTATGTTGATAAAGGCAAGAAAGTTTTTCGTGGTTTTGTTTCTGGCAGTCGCATTGGCTACGTCGGCCCAAACCACTATGCGTGAATTGTGGCTCTCCATGCCCGACAGTCTGCTGCCTACTCTGAATCAGAATCTTCGGACAGAGCATGTAGACTTCATGGATATGAATGTTCCCTCTGAGGTGAAAAACCTGTTAGGAGGTGAGGGACGAATGGATACGCTGACTGCACGATTTACCAGCGTGAGGGTTAACGAGAGCCATACTTTGCAGATGCAACTGCTCGACTGCCTGGACTCCACCCAAATCGTGATGAAGGTTGATACCTATCTTGCTCCTGAGCCAGAAAGTACCATCCGCTTTTTCACTACCGACTGGCATCCCATCAACAATCGGTTCGGCGTTCCTGACTTCTTAGATGCGCACGAAGCCCTCGATTGCTTTTTTGAGAATATTGACACTTTGAGCCAAACGGAAATTGCGGAACTGAAGAAATTAATCGACCCTGTACTGGTTTCAATTTCATTGCAACCCGAACAAGAAAATGTCATTTTGCAACTTTCTATGCCATTTTTATTGAAAGATGAAAAACAACGCTTACAAGCAGTTTTAAAGCAAATGAAACTTAAATGGAATGGGATTATGTTTAAAGAATGTGAATAAATTGCACTTTTTTTGTCAAATCTATTGCAGGTTTGCAGAAAATGCTTACCTTTGCAATGTGTTTTTCATGGTATTAGATTATTAAGGTTAATAAAGATTGGTTGTCGTGAGACAATCAATTTTTTTTGTACCCATCCGTTTTCATGGCTTCAAGCATCTTCGTTTACCCCTTCCCTGACCTGCAAAAAAAGCTGGAAATATTTTGGATATGTGATGCAAATGCATTACCTTTACATGCAGAACAACCTTAATTTATGTTATAATTTTGCGCAATTCATTTTTTTGTATTACCTTTGTCCACAAATCACAAACATTGCAATATGAGTATTAAAAACCGTCTGGCCCTAATGAACTTCATGGAGTTCGCTGTATGGGGTGCCTATCTCACTTGCATGGGCAATTATTTAGGATCGGCTGGCCTTGGAGGTCAGATATCCTGGTTCTATGCCTTGCAGGGTATCGTTTCTATTTTCATGCCCACCATCATGGGCATCGTTGCCGATAAGTATATCCAACCCCAGCGTCTGCTCGGTCTTTGCCATCTTGTGGCCGGACTGGCCATGTTGTCGTGCTGCTATATGGGCTATAGTGCCGGTTTTGGCAACGAATTGCCCAATAAGTCGCTCTTCATTGGCATGTACACGCTGAGTGTGGCTTTCTATATGCCCACCATTGCATTGGCCAACACAGTGGCGTTTACCATCTTGAAGAACAATGGGTTAGACACGGTGAAAGACTTTCCGCCCATCCGCGTGATGGGAACCGTGGGCTTTATTGCCACGATGTGGTTTGTGAATTGCGCCGCATACGACGACAGCGGATTCCTCTTCACATTGGGCGAGAATGCCTATAAGTTCCAGTAT
>ERZ842401.1894-NODE-1894-length-28774-cov-50.803301_pt1 | contig 28774 bp, 30 predicted proteins | sample MGYA00521270_ERZ842401 | MGnify/ENA primary metagenome ERZ842401 (study PRJEB31892, sample SAMEA3878208) | bioreactor metagenome | biome: Moose rumen | place: Sweden | collected 2011-10 | study: EMG produced TPA metagenomics assembly of the PRJEB12797 data set... | reverse complement strand
AGGCAGATTAATAAGTACCGAAGATAGCCTCAGGCAGTCTTTAGCCTGCTTTTAGCCTCCTTCTACCCTGCTTCTACCCTGCTTATAGGCTTACTCAAGAGTAAGGCTGAAAGCACTCTGAAAGGAGCCTAAAGCGAGAGTGAAGGCTAAGTGAACCTCTTACCTTAGTTATGATAATCAAAGTTTAAATTTTAAAATACAGTAATGAAAGCATTAATCCTAAATTCAGGTTTAGGGTCGCGCATGGGTGTCATCACCAACGAACACCCCAAATGCATGACCGAGATTTCTTACAGGAACACAATCCTTAGCCGCCAACTGCGCCAGTTGGTGAGTTTTGGAGTAACGGATATTCTTATCACAACGGGTTATTATGACAAGGTATTGGAGGACTACTGCAACGCCCTCCACCTGCCGCTCAACATCGAGTTCGTGAACAACCCACTCTTCGACAAGACCAACTACATCTACAGCATCTACTGCGCCAAGGAGCAGTTGAAGGATGATGACATCATCCTGATGCACGGTGATTTGGTCTTCGAGAGCCTTGTGATGGAGGCGGTGATTAACAGTCCAGTAAGTTGCATGGCGGTGAGCAGCACCCTGCCCCTGCCGGAGAAGGACTTCAAGGCGGTTATCAAGGACGGAAAGATAGAGAAGGTGGGCATTGAGTTCTTCGACAACGCAATGGCCGCACAGCCGCTCTACAAAATCAAGAAAGAGGACTGGCTGGTGTGGCTCCGGAACATTGAGAAATTCTGTGAGAGTGATAACCGCAAGTGCTATGCAGAGAACGCCTTCAATGAGGTGAGCGACCAGTGCAAGATTTATCCTTGCGATGTAAAGAATATGCTCTGTGCTGAGATTGACACGCCCGAAGACCTGGAGGTGGTCAGCAAGAAAGCGGCGGAAATCAATGAGCGCACGGTGTATATGTGCTTCAGTACGGAGTATATCCACAGCGGACATATTGCCATCATCAACAAGGCCAGAAGACTTGGTCGCTTGATAGTAGGTGTGTTGAGCGATGAGGCTGTTTCCAGCTTCAAACGCTATCCGCTGATTCCCTTCGTGGAGCGCAAAGCTCTGTTTGAGAACTTAGCCGGTGTGGAGCGAGTGGTGACGCAGGAGACGCTATCCTACTCCAAGGTGCTTCGTGAGCTGAAACCCGACTATGTGGTACATGGCACAGACTGGTGCGACGGCTTCCAGAAGCCCATCCGTCAGGAGGTCTGTGAGGTGCTGGCAGAGTATGGCGGCAAGTTGGTGGAATATCCCTACAGCAATAGTCCGCAGTATAAGGAGCTGGATGCTGCCCACCGTGCAGAGGCCGCTATGCCGGATGTGCGTCGTGGCCGTCTGCGTAAGCTCATCAATATGAAAGGACTGGTAACGGCAATGGAGGCACATAGCGGTATCACGGGTCTGATTGTTGAGAAAACCACCGTGCTTCAGGACGGCAAGACCTACCAGTTTGATGCCATGTGGGTGAGCAGTCTCTGTGACTCCACCGCCAAGGGCAAGCCCGACATTGAACTGGTGGATATGACCAGCCGCTTCCGTACCATTGACGACATCATGGAAGTGACCACCAAGCCCATCATCTTTGATGGTGATACGGGAGGCTTGACGGAACACTTTGTTTATACCGTCCGCTCTCTGGAGCGTATGGGCGTGAGCATGGTTATCATCGAGGACAAGACCGGTTTGAAGAAGAACAGCCTGTTTGGGACCGAGGTGAAGCAGACCCAGGACAGCATCGAGAACTTCTGTGCCAAGATTCAGGCGGGCAAGAAAGCCCAGAAGACCAAGGAGTTTATGATATGCGCCCGTATCGAGAGCCTGATTCTGGAGCAGGGCATGGAAGATGCACTCACTCGTGCCTTTGCGTTTAGTGAGGCAGGGGCGGATGCCATCATGATTCACAGTCGCAAGAAAGATCCAGCAGAGATTTTTGAATTCGTGGAGAAGTTCCGTGAGAAGAACACCACCACTCCTATTGTGGTTGTACCTACGTCCTTCAATACTGTTACCGAGCAGGAGTTCAAGGACAGGGGTGTGAATGTGGTTATCTATGCCAACCAACTCACCCGCACCGGCTTCCCGGCCATGCAGGATGCAGCAAGAACTATCCTGGAGAACCACCGTGCCAAGGAGTGCGATGACAAGTGTATGAGTATTAAAGAAATTATCACCTTAATCCCAGAAGAATAATGATAAGACCTGAATTCTTTATAGAAAAACTGAGAGAGAACGGGATTGACTGCTTTGCAGGAGTGCCGGACAGTCTGCTGAAGAACATCTGTGCTTATATCACAGACCATTGTGATGCACAGCATAACATCATTGCGGCCAATGAGGGTGCAGCAGTGGGAATTGCAGCTGGGCATTATTTGGCAACAGGTAAACCTGCCTGCGTGTATATGCAGAACAGCGGTGAGGGCAATATCATCAACCCGCTGGCTTCGCTGACAGACCCCGAAGTGTATAACATTCCTGTCCTATTGCTGATTGGCTGGCGTGGCCGTCCTGGAGTACACGACGAACCGCAACACGTGAAGCAAGGAAAGGTTACGACCGGACTGCTGAACACGATGGGCATCAACTTCGATGTGCTGAGCAAGGAGGAAGATAAAGCAGAGAAGCAGATTGCCAAAGCCGTTGCAGCCTTGAAGAACAAGGATGTATATGCTTTTGTGATTGAGAAGGGTACTTTTGAAGATTACATACTTCAGAATTTAGAGGTGAATAACCTCACGATGAGCCGTGAAGAAGCCATTCAGACTGTTGCTGCCGCCCTCGGTGAGAAAGACTGCATTGTCAGCACTACGGGTATGATTAGCCGTGAACTCTTTGAGTATCGTGCTGCTATGAACCAAGGTCACGAGCGCGACTTCCTCACTGTTGGTAGTATGGGTCACGCCTCTCAGATTGCTTTGGGCATTGCTATGGCACAGCCTGAACGCAAGGTGTGGTGCTTCGATGGTGACGGTGCTGCTATTATGCACATGGGAAGTATGGCAATAGTTGCCAGTAAGGAACCTAAGAACTATGTTCATGTGGTGTTCAACAATGGTGCTCATGACAGCGTGGGCGGTCAGCCTACTGTTGGACTAAAGATTGACCTGCCTACTGTGGCAAAGGCTGTGGGCTATAAAGCTACATATAGTGTTGACAGCAAAGAAAACCTCAATGTCATTCTGAGCGAAGCGAAGAATCTGGAAGAGCCAGTGTTGATTGAGATTAAGGTGAAAAAAGGCAACCGTAAGGATTTAGGAAGACCTACGACCACACCTATACAAAACAAAGAAGCGTTGATGGACTTCTTACGGAAATAAAGGTTAAAGGTTATAGGTTAAAGAAAGTATGAGTCAAAAGATAATAAACGGAATAGCAAACCTTCCTGAGATTTTGAAGGATGTAGGTTGCAAGAAGCTGTTCTTGGTGATAGATTCCTCCTATCCGTTCTTGAACATCAAGGATGAGATAGAGGCATTGCCGGTGGAGAAAGTGAACTTCTCTGACTTTACACCAAATCCACTGTATGAACAAGTGTGTAATGGTATTGAACTGCTGAAATCCTCTCAATACGACACTATCCTCGCAGTGGGAGGTGGCAGTGCCATTGATGTGGCTAAGTGTATTAAACTGGCAGTGCTGGCAGAGGAGGGTAATGCCGCTATTATTCCTCCGTTGGTATCACAGCGGCTACCTATTGACGGCAGTAAGATACCATTCATTGCCATCCCGACTACGGCTGGTACAGGTAGTGAAAGTACTCATAATGCCGTGATGTATTATGAGGGAGCCAAGCAGACCGTTACCAATGATGGTGTATTGCCTGACTATGCTATTCTGGAGCCTTCAGTATTGAAGACATTGCCGCTCTATCAAAAGAAATGTACCATGATGGATGCTCTTTGTCAAGGAATTGAGTCTTGGTGGAGTGTGAACTCCACTAATGAGAGCAAGGAGTATTCCAAGAAGACCATCGAACTGATTATGGCCAACTGGCGGAAGTATATCTTTGAGAATGATTATGAGGCGGCTGCACAGATTATGCTTGCTGCTAACTATGGGGGCCGGGCTATCAACATCGCCCAAACTACAGCGGCTCATGCCATGAGCTATAAGATAACTTCTATGTACAAACTGCCTCACGGCCATGCAGTGGCGGTGTGTTTGCCGGAGATATGGGATTATATGGCAAATAATTTAGATAAATGTGAGGACGTAAGGGGGCAAGTCTATTTAAACGATGTTTTTAATAAAATATCGAAAGCTATGGGATTTGACACTATTAAAGAAGCCATAAATTCATTTAGAGACTTAATGGTTGAACTTCAGCTTATAAATCCCAAAGCTATTGAGAGAGCGATGGAATTACAAAATCTAACTAATTCAGTCAACCCTGTCAGATTAAAGAACAATCCTGTGAAACTTTCTACAAATACTATTAATAATCTGTATTCTGTAATAGTAAAGTGAGTGAAAGGGACCATTACTGTTCGATGGTATAATGGACAGATATAACTTATGATAACAAGTCTGATTATACGCAACTTTAAGATTTATAAGGGCTTTTGCTTTGTGCCTTTATCCAACGGAACCGGTTTCAACGGCCTCATTGGAGCCAATGGTGTGGGCAAGAGTTCTGTGCTGGAAACATTGGACTGCTTTTTCAATAGAAAACCGTGGATTAAGAACATTGATACCAGTTCCTTGTCCGATTCATGGGTGTGCCCGGTTTTTGCCTTCAAAGAGGGAGAGATAGATTGGGGCGATTCCACTCAGTTTGTGAAGGATGTCACAACTTATGTCAAAGACATTTTTACCCGAGAACTGGCTACGGATGCCATCACCAAAAACTATGAGCGACCTACCAACGAGATGCGAGAGCATCTGAAGGCCTATTTCAACGATTATGACACCATCCTACCCATCTGTCTGACTGGTGAATATAAAGTTGTTTCGGGAATTTTCAATACAGGAGACTTCAAGAATACCATCAAGCGTCTGGAAATATACGATATGGATTCGTTAGACGCATACTTTGAGCGGGTTTATTGGATACTCAGGGAGCAGCTAACATACGTGTATATCCCCAAGGATGTAGAGGCAGAGCGACTTGTCCGTTTCGAGAATGAAGACATCCAACACCTGTTCGATTCAAATCTCTACGAAAAGGTTTCAAGTATCTTGTCGCAGGAAGCCATCAAGAACATAAGCGCCAATTTGAAAGGCTACATTGATAGTATTTCATCCAAGATTGACGGCTACCGCTTCAAAGCCCGTTCCAGTTATCAGCCCAACCTTAAGGCCGCTAAGATATATTCGCTTATCATTGAAGAGTTCTTTTCATTGCGTGAATTGTTCAAGATAACGAAGGATGGGAAAGATATTCCTTTGGACCAGTTGAGTTCAGGTGAGAAGCAACAGGCGCTTATCTCATTGATTTATTACATTGTAACAGAATACAGAACCCGCAACAACAATCTAATCATTGCCGTTGATGAACCGGAAGCTTCTTTGCATGTAGCCCTTTGCTACGAGCAATTTGAGAAGCTATATAAAGTCAGCGAGCGTTGCTGTCAAGTGTTGTTCACAAGCCATTGGTATGGCTTTATCCCGACACTCGTAGAAGGATGCTTTAATCATATCAGCCAGATTGATACAGGTCATACATGTAATCTTTTTAACATTGAGCAGTATCGGGAAGAAATAAAGCATAAGGATGCAGCATCGAAAGGACAGTTGCCTATCGACATCATTCTGAAGAGTACAAACGACCTTGTGCAGTCTATTTTGAGTAGCATTATCAAGGAAGAGTCTTATAACTGGCTTATCTGCGAAGGTTCATCTGACAGAGTTTATCTCAGTGCTTATTTGCAGGACGAAGTATCCAATAAGCGCCTTCGTATAGTCCCAGTCTGCAAAGCAAGTGAGATTAAGAAAATCTACAATCAGCTCTGTACAGCCCTTGAAGACTTAAAGAAACAAGCCACCGGAAGGGTATTTATGCTAACCGATACCGACAGCAGTGCCATGAGTTGCTCTACTAATGCCGGATTAGATGGCATCGTAAGATGGCGCAGAATTGTTAATGACGAAACCAACAAGAAAACCCTGCTGGCAAAGGTTGATCCGGAAGCAAATCCTAAGACACCAAAGACAGACATTGAAGATGCACTGAATGGGAAAGTCTTTGGACTCACGATTGACGACTTCAGGGCTGACTGTCCAGAATTGGATGTTATCAGCAAGAATGAGAAAGAAGAGATTCCCAGCGCACTTGCTCTTGACTTGCGTCCCAGTGAGTATAAGAAGATTGATGATTTTTTCAATTCAAATCAGGGAGCCAATAAGGTTTTGTTTGCTGAGAAGTATGTGGAAAAAATGAGATGTGGTGATTTCAAGGAGCCTAATTGGATTGTGGATATCAAAGATTTTTTCAACAAATAAATTCTTATACGCACAGGCGGAGCCGCGAGGACTAGTTCAAAGCTCCGCACACCTTGACTACCACAAGAATAATAATCAAAATCGATATAAGTATGAAAGGAATAGTATTAGCAGGCGGCAGTGGAACCCGTCTCTATCCAATCACTAAAGGAGTATCAAAGCAGTTACTCCCTATTTACGATAAACCGATGGTGTATTATCCCATCAGTGCATTAATGCTGGCGGGGATTAGAGATATCTTGATCATCTCTACACCATACGACCTGCCAGATTTCAAGCGTTTGCTTGGGGATGGCTCTGATTATGGTGTACACTTTGAGTATGCAGAGCAGCCGTCACCGGATGGACTGGCACAGGCATTTATCATTGGGGAGAAGTTCATAAGTGATGACTCTGCTTGCCTTGTGCTTGGCGATAATATCTTCTATGGCAGCGGTTTTACAACTTTATTAAGGAGAGCTGTAAAAGATGCGGAAGATAACAAGAAGGCCACAGTATTTGGCTATTGGGTGTCAGATCCCGAAAGATACGGAGTGGCAGAGTTTGACAAACAGGGAAATTGCCTGAGCATTGAAGAAAAACCAAAGGAACCTAAGAGCAACTACGCTGTAGTGGGTCTGTATTTCTACCCGAACAAGGTGGTGGATGTAGCCAAGCACATCAAACCTTCTGCCCGTGGTGAACTGGAGATTACTACCGTCAATCAGGAGTTTCTGAAAGACGGTGAACTGAAAGTTCAAGTCTTTGGCCGTGGCTTCGCTTGGTTGGATACAGGAACGCACGATAGTCTTGCAGAGGCTTCCACCTTTGTGGAGGTAATAGAGAAACGTCAAGGCTTGAAAGTGGCTTGCTTGGAAGGTATCGCCTACCGCAATGGTTGGATTAGTGAAGAACGTATGCGTGAGATAGCTAAGCCTATGCTTAAAAACCAGTATGGGCAGTATCTGTTGCGGGTTATCGAAGAAATGAAATCTGAGATAAACTCTAATACGCTCGCAAACGTAAAATAGCAAACACGAATAGTGAGAGTTAAGACAAACACGAATCTCACGCATGACACGAATAAAGATTAGTGAGATTAGTGCAATTCGTGTTCAAAAAATAAGTAATAGGTGGTCAAAATAAGCGAACACGAATCTCACGAATTACACGAATAGGCTACGCCATGTTAGTTTACGGACAGGAGAGTTATAAGATAGTAGGGGCTGCCTTTGAAGTTTACAACAAACTGGGGCATGGATTTTTGGAGGCTGTCTATCAGGAGTGTTTGGAGATTGAGTTTAAGAAGAGAGGTATTCCCTATGAGCGCGAAAAAGATATTAAGATCTTTTACGATGGCATTGAGCTGCAACAATCTTACAGAGCAGACTTTGTTTGCTATGATAAGATTATCGTAGAACTCAAAGCGGTGTCAGCGTTGGATGACGCACACCACGCTCAGGTGTATAACTATCTTCATGCTACAGGCTTTAAGTTAGGAATCTTATTGAACTTTGGCTGTTCAGATGGTCTGGAAAAAGACAGAATAGTATTATAAGAAGAGCGAACACGAATCTCACGAATGACACAAATAAAGTATTAGTGAGATTTGTGCAATTCGTGTTCAAAATAAACAATTAATCTGTGTTACGAATATGACTGTAGAAGATGTTAGAATAATGGAGCTTCCAAAGTTCACTGACCCACGAGGGAATCTTTCCTTTGCGGAACAGAACAACCATATTCCGTTTGAAATCAAGCGGACGTATTGGATTTATGATGTTCCCGGAGGTGAGAACCGAGGAGGCCATGCTTTCCGGCAGAACGAGGAGTTTATAGTTGCCCTGTCAGGAGCGTTTGATGTCATCGTGGATGATGGATTGCAGAAGAAATCATTCACACTGAACCGGTCGTATTATGGGCTGTATGTCCCTGCCGGTCTTTGGCGAGAGATGGAGAACTTCTCTACCAATTCACTCGCTCTGGAATTTGGTTCGATGCATTATGAACCAGAGGATTATATCAGGGATTATAATGTATTTCTAAAACTGAAAGAAGATGGCACAATATAATGTCTTTGATTGCTCCATAGTCGAACTGGACAAGCATCATAGTGACCGAAAAGGCAATCTTACGGTGGTTGAGAACGGTGTCACTCTTCCGTTTGACGTGAAGCGCGTCTATTACCTCTACGACATTCCGGGTGGCGAGGGGCGTGGTGCCCATGCTCATAAAGAGTTGGAGCAACTGATAATTGCGGCATCCGGTTCGTTCACCGTGACATTGGATGACGGCAAGTGCAAACGCAGCTTCTTCCTCAACCGTCCGTATCAAGGTTTATATGTTAAGCCAGGCCTCTGGCGCGACCTTGTGGATTTCTCTTCGGGGGCAGTAGCGATGGTGTTGGCCAGCGAGGTCTATCAGAAAGAAGATTATATTAGAGATTATAATGAGTTTTTAAACTTTAAAAGAAACGAAGAATGAATAAAATTTTACCCCCGGATTTTCACGATGAAAGATATGGCTTAACTTTTCGTTTTGTCAATGAAGGTGATGCCGAATTTGTATATAAACTACGCTCAGATCCCACTTTGTCAAAATATATCCACGATATTCATGGTGGATTGGAAGGGCAGGTTGAATGGATACGTAAGTATAAAGAGCGCGAAGCTGCTGGTCAGGAATATTATTTTATATTCTTCAAGGATGGCAAGCCTTTGGGTTTGAACAGATTGTACAGTTTTCATGACACGACTTATACGGGAGGTAGTTGGGTGATGGTTCCCAATTCGCCTATGGAAGTTGTTTTAGCCGTTCCTATTATTATGCGGGAAATAGCTTTTGAGGATTTAGGGATGACTTTTGAGGACAATTATGATGCTACCCATGTGGATAATAAAAAGGTAATTAAGTTCAATAAGATGTTTGGATGTAAGATATACAAACATTTTATGGACGTTAAAGGAGAATACGTGGCCATGTCGCTGACAAAAGAAGACTTTGAAGCCAATAAGCCCCGTTTGGTAAGGATGTTAAATCTTGATAGTAATGAGTAAAGCATTTATCTTTCCTGGTCAAGGCTGCCAGAAAGAGGGAATGGGCGCAGATTTGTACACCCAGTTCCCGAAAGCCAAGGAACTGTTTGAGCGGGCCAATGATTTCCTCGGTTACAAGATTACCGACGTGATGTTCCACGGTACGGAAGAGGAACTGATGGAAACCAAGAATACGCAACCGACAGTATTTGTGTATGAGACTGTTTTGGCCATGTGTCAGGATGATGTGAAGCCGGATGTGGTGGCCGGACATTCTCTTGGCGAGTTTGCCGCATTGGTGATAGCCGGTGCCATTTCGTTTGAAGATGGCCTGAAACTGGTGCTAAACCGTGCCTTGATTGGTCAGAAGGCGGCAGATACCGCACCCGTGAAAACTGGTATGGGAGCGGTGATTGGACTGCCCGATGAGTATGTGGAGAAACGTATTAAGGAGATTTGGGAAGAGACGGGCGAGCCTCTGTATTTTGCCAACTACAACGGTCCCGGGCAGGTGGTCATCAGCGGTAGCCGCAAGTCAGTCCGTGTGGCCTGCAAAGCATTTATGAAAGAGGGCGCAAAGAAAGCCGTGCCTCTGGCCATTGGCGGCTCTTTCCATACGCCTTTTATGGATGAGGCACGTGAAGAGCTGGGTGCCATTATCAAAGAAACCCAGTTCAGCACACCTAATATCCCCATTTATCAGTGTGTGGATGCGTTGCCTCATACAGACCCGGAAGAACTTCGTGCGAATCTTATCCAGCATATCACGCATCCCGTCTTGTGGACTTCAATGACGCATAACATGGTCAAGGACGGTGTGACAGAATTCTATGAGGTGGGTACCGACGACACCTTGGAGAAGATTGTCCGAAGGATGTATCCCGACCTGCACCAGCAGTCGTTGCTTGACGTGCCGACCTACGCAGGTAAAGTCAAGAACTATAAGATTATGAAAGAATAATAAGAGTTCAACGACAATAAGTTATAAGTTAAACATTTAAAAATTAAAGTATTATGACATTAAATGAATTTGTAGTAAGATTTGCAGAAGAGTTTGATGAAACTCCGGCTGAACAGTTCAAAGCAGACACTGTTTTCAAGAGCCTTGACGAGTGGGGTTCACTGACAGCCCTCTCCATCATTGCAATGGTGGATGAAGAGTTCGAGAAGCGCATCACCGGTGCCGATCTTCGCTCTGTAAACACCCTTGAGGAATTGTACAACCTTATTCAGAGCAAATAATGGCATACAATCCTTTTTCGTTAGAAGGGAAAACCATACTCGTAACGGGAGCCTCGTCCGGCATCGGACGAGGCATCGCCGTTGAGTGTTCCAAGATGGGTGCCAAGATGGTGCTTAACGGGCGAAATGTGGAACGTCTGAATGGAACACTATCGATGCTGGAAGGTGAAGGCCACATGGCCATTGCTTCCGACTTGTCAGAACAAGAAGGAATAGACAACTTGGTTGCCCAATGCCCTGAAATCAACGGTATCGTACATAGTGCCGGTATTCCCAAGATTTGCGGTGTAAAGCATATCGACCGCAAGTTGCTTGAAGATATTGTCAATGTCAACGAAATTGCCCCTATTCTGCTAACGGCAGCATTGCTGAAAAAGAAAAAGTTGCAAAAGCGTTCGTCCGTGGTGTTCATAGCCTCGATGTCGGGCGTGTTCATTGCCAACACCGGAGAAGCTCCTTATGATGCAACGAAAGGAGCATTGGCAGGATTCACGAAGAGTGCTGCACTGGAACTCGCTGCACAGGGTACACGTGTAAACACCATTTGCCCGGGACTTGTTCCGACAAGCATTCTTGAACTCTCCAATGAGATGTTCTCGGAAGAGCAGCTGAAAGATACCATGTATGGTCGTTATCCGTTGAAACGAGTAGGCACTCCTGAAGACATAGCCAATGGCGCAATCTATCTGCTGTCGGATGCGTCCAGTTGGGTGACAGGAATCAATCTGTTAATAGACGGCGGTTATTGTTTAGCATAAGATTATGGCTTTATTGAAATTTGAGAATGTCGGTATTCGCGCCATCAGTGCCACTGTCCCTCACAGAGTGGTTAAGACCCGCGAGATGACCGATTATTACACAGAAGAGGAGATAGAGAAGTTTGTCAGTGCCACAGGTGTAGAAGAACGACGCTTTGTGGAGCCTGACCAGTGTGCCTCGGACCTTTGTTTGAAATCAGCCCGTCAGATATTCGATGAGACGGAGATAAAAGCGGAAGATATAGACGCATTGTTCTTCGTCAGCCAGACACCGGATTACAAGATTCCTGGGACATCCATCATCATGCAGGACAAACTGGGCCTGAAGAAAGACACCATTGTCTATGATGTCAACATGTCGTGCTCCGGATTTATCCACGGGTTGCTGATGGCATATTCGTTCCTGCAACATCCGGGAATCAACAACATCATGCTGATGGTGGGTGATACCCTCTCCAAAATGATTTCGCTTCAGGACAAAGGCACAGGAAAACTGCTCGGAGATGCCGGAACGGTTGCTGTCATAGGCAAAGGCCAACAGTATGGCGAAAGCTTCTTCTCCATGTGTACCGAAGGAGATAATATCGAGACGGTAATTGTCAAGGCTGGGGGGGGGGCAGAAATCCAAGTTCAGCTGAGACCCTTAAGATGCAAGAATGGGAGGATGGCAGCATAAGGAATCTTGAACAAATCATCATGGTCGGTGACGATGTGTTCAGTTTTGCGATTTCCGTACTCCCACGTGACATAAAACGATTGCTTGAGTTCGCAGGAAAGAGTATCGATGAGATAGATGTCTATGCCTTCCATCAGGCAAACAATTTCATGTCGAACTATGTGGCGAAGAAAGCAAAGGCAGATCCGACCAAAATACTCCATTCCATTCAGAAATTTGGAAATACAGCGGGAACATCAATTCCCCTTTGTTTAGTGGAGAACAGAGAGAAAATTAAGACCAATAACAGTATCCTGATGAACGCCATAGGCGCAGGGTTCGCTTATGGCACAGTCTTATTGAATATTGGTGATTGTAAAATATTACAGTTACAAGAATTATAAAAATGAAGGTATATATAAAAGGAATCGCCTATCATCTGCCCGAGAAAGTCCTCACCAACGAGAAGATAGTAGAGGAGTTCCCGGAGTGGACAGTAGATAAGATAGATAAGAAGATAGGAATCAAACAACGTCATATTACCGTTGAGGGAGAGACTGCCAGCGATTTGGCGATTGGTGCAGCAGAGAAGCTGTTTGCTGAAAAGGATTACGACCGCTCGCAGATAGATTATCTTATCTTTGTCAGCCAAAGCCCAGACTATCATTTGCCCACGACAGCCTGTACAATCCAGACGCGCTTAGGTCTTTCGCAAAGGATAACGGCTATAGACGTGAACCTTGGGTGTAATGGGTTCATAGCGGGTCTGTCTCTTGCAAAAGCGGTGATTGTAGCAGGTCAGGCCAAGAACGTTCTGCTGCTGACAGGCGAAACCTATTCAAAATACATGCATGAGCGGGATAAAAGCAATCGTACGATTTTTGGTGACGGGGCTGCCGCCACGTTGGTCAGTACCGATGGTTTTGCAGAGGTGGGCGAGTTCATCATCGGCACTGACGGCACAGGAGCAGATAACCTGATAGTCAAGACAGGTGGCGCCAGACATCCCCAGCCTGCGGGAGATTTGAAATTTGATGATTTTGGCAATCCCTATTCGTCGGACAACCTGTTCATGGATGGTCCGGCCATCTTGAATTATTCTTTGGACAGCATTCCGCAGCTCGTGGCGGATGTCCTGGAAAAGAACAATGTCACGATGGATGACATTGACCTGCATGTCTATCATCAGGCAAACACTTTCCTTGCCAATCTTGAACGCAGGAAACTTCGCATTCCGGTTGAAAGATACTATTGTAATATAGAGAATGTAGGCAATACCGTTTCCAGCACAATCCCCATAGCCCTTCGCATGGCAATGGATGACGGTACGCTGAAATCAGGGATGAAGGTATTGTCAGTAGCCCAAGGTTTAGGTTACACTTGGGGCGGTATGGTATTGTTTTTCTAACCGATGCTACACATAGAGAGATTTATCAATGAGTTGATGTCATCAAACTGCTACTTGGTAGCAGATGATGACTCAAAGCATTGTATCTGTATTGACCCAGCTTCCGAGAAATCTGAACGGGAGATAGCCTATATAGGGCAAAATGGCCTGACATTGGACTATATCATCCTGACCCATGAGCATACCGACCATACGTGGGGGTGTAATGCCCTTAAAGAGGCATATCCGAAGGCCAAGGTGGTCTGTTCTACAATATGTAAGCAGAATCTAAAGAAAGAATTTCAGGCCTACTTCCTGTTCTATTATGACAATCCGGACTATCATTATACGGTTTGTGATGTGGATATTACCACCGAGGAAACTGGTGGCCAGATGGACTGGCACGGGCATAGAATCTCATTTGTTCCCGTGCCGGGGCATAGCATGGGGTCGGTATGCATAGATGTTGACGGGCTGTTGTTCACAGGGGATGCCATCCTCCAGTCGAAGCCCTATATCAATAAACGCAACGGCTCGAAAAAGTTGTTCTTCGAGAGCGCAAAGAAAATAATGGCGATGTACCCGGCAGAGACGATGGTATATCCCGGTCATGGTGAGATATTTCATTTAAAAGACTATAAATTATGAATATTCCATTTTTATCTTTAAAAGACGTTACGGCTCTTCACGGAGCGGAGATTAACGAGGCGGTGAGCCGTGTGGTGAACGGGGGCTGGTTAGAGAAACCTTAACGATAACCTTAACGGTTATAGGTTAGCGGTTATTGCAATAAAAACGAGGGAGAGCCGTTATATTTAAAAAGAATATCGGTAATTTTGCAAAAATAACCGAGTAAACGAGATGGGATGGCAAAAAGCAAGCATAAAATAGAACAATAAATCACGCTGTAAAAACGTTATTTTTGTGAACGAAATAAGTTTGATAGTATTATGGCAATATTAGATTTACAAGACGAAAGGACCGTTGAGCAAATCTGGCAGAAAGGTTTGAAGGTAGACGGGTATGATCCTGGCCTGTATAGACAAGATTTCTCTGGCGCATGGATTGCACGAAAGGCATACGGCGATAGGGAGAGTATCTTTGGATGGGAAATAGACCATATCTATCCGAAGTCGAAAGGCGGAACGGATGACGAAGTGAATCTTCGTCCCATAAACTGGCGTAACAACATCAGTAAGGGAGACAGTTATCCAGAATATGTGGCTGCGATAGTCTCTGAGGACAATAAGAACGTGGAACGTGAAACACCATGTACGGTGGGGAGCGCTCTACAAGCAAAACTTAAAATGCTTTACGGGATATGATACAGAGGATACGTTTGACCAAACTTTTTGGTCTCTATGACTACGATATAAAGTTTAAAGAAGAGCCTCCCGTTAAATTGTTGACAGGCCCCAATGGATATGGTAAAACCACACTCCTAATGGCCGTTGACCACTTGTACAAAGGAGACTTTTGGTACTTCCATTTCATGTCTTTTGACAGCTTTATTGTGACGTTGCCCAATCAGGAGGTAGAGGTTCAGAAGATTAATCTGAGACCAGAACCTCTTTACGAAGGTTCAGCAGTGGAGGAAACTGACACGGATGTGTTCGAAGAAGCCATTATCCTAAAAGATAGGGAAGGAAACGAAATAGAACGTTTGCTGATTAGTGAGGAATATATCCAAAGACTGATATCGTCATGCCGTCGTCGCGTTTCAAGAGAGCCGGGCATATTCAAAGACGAAGAGTTAATAGCTCGCTACTATGAAAGTTTAGATGATGAGTATATTCAGCAGAACTGCAAAAACATTTCCCTTGCCCTTCAAGAATACGACACTCGCTATCTTCCAGCACAGCGCATATACAACCATGGTGTTTCGCAGTTTCAGCCTACCTATAGGCCAATGCGTGAAGCCTATTATGAAATTGACCATGTGAATGACGAGATCAGTAGGCTTTACCGTCGTTCTCAGACGACGTTCGCTCAAGCGAGCCAAAAGATAGATGCCACATTCATCAGCCGGTTGGTGAAAAGAAATGATAGTTACAGCAAAGATGAGTTGAAAGCTAAGCTTGATACCTTGGAAAAGCGGATAGACGCGTATAAGGTGCTTAACTTGATAAGCGATATGGAGGTATTGGATTATTCGTTAGAGGATGAATCATCGTATGAAAAATTGAAAACAGCACTTTCGCTTTATGTTGATGACATGAATGCCAAAATGGATAAGTTTGAGAGCCTGTATCAGAAAATTTCGCTTTATAAACGAGTGGTAACCAGTAAGGTGTTGTCGGAGAAAACTATTGATTTCAGTGAGGATGGCCTGACTGTGACCAATGTTAATAAAAAGGTGCTAAGAGATTTGCATAAATTATCCAGTGGAGAACAGAATCTGCTGATTCTTTATTATAACCTGATATTCAAATCGAACAGTAAGACTATCCTGCTGATTGATGAGCCAGAAAACTCGTTGCATGTGGCGTGGCAGGAGAGAATGCTTGATGATTATATAGAAATGGCAAAAACGACAGGATGCCAGATAGTGATGGCAACCCATTCGCCAACGTTTGTGCACGGCCGCTGGGATTTAGCCACAGACTTGTATAGACAGTATAAAGGTAAGGATGCAGAATGAGCAGTGATTTTGATTTAGAGGAGAGAAGTAGGAATAAAGTCGAAGAGAGAGCTCATCGTATCAAAATGGAATGGGATACTCCGGCTTTTGACGGAAAGATACTTCTTCTTGTAGAAAACAAGAACGACAGAAGGTGCTACTTCAAGCTGTTCAACCCGGACCATGTGGAGATACAGACTACAGAGGGCTGCAACAATATGAGACATTTGTTTGCAGCCATACAAATGACGGGTGTGCCCAACTTTGCAATACAAGATAGCGACTTTTCCAGGGTATGTGGTAAAGAACCGCCAGAGGATAACTATTTCATTACCGACTACCATGACCATGAGATGATGTGTCTGGCTGAAGAAGATGTAATGAAAGCTTTGTTCGTTAATAAGGCTACAGCCTATGATAAGGTGATGGTTGATGAAGTGTTTGATGACTTGACTTTGTTATCGCAATACAAATGGTTTAACTACTATCACCATTCTAATGTCAATTTTAGTGGATATAAGGTAAGAGGTCGTTCAAAGTCAGATTTATGCTCGTTCAGCTCAATCAATGCTGAAGTAATGCCGCAATCGCCCAATTGCCATGTTTCTATCAAAGAGGCAGACGTAACAACATTCGTGAATGGACAGCCGCAAATAGACAGATTTGAGTTGACCAATGGACATGATTTTGTGGATTTGTTGGCTCAGCGCATAGGAGAAAAGACGAAAGAGGCCAATCTTAGAACGGAAGATTTGAGAATCATTATGTATGCAAACTTCGTTTCAGCAATGTTTAGGAGAACAAATCTTTATCGAGATATCTGCAATTGGGCAGGTGGTGAGACTGTGAACTTGTTTGCGGCATAAAGGGTATGATAAACCTCAGTCTTTGAATCGCATCCATATTTACGGATTTATAGGAAGCAAGAATATAGTATTCTAATATGATTAGAATGGTATTGTCGGAAGACGATGCCACAGATTGTTTTGTTAAAATAATGACAAGAATTATGAATATCCCATTTTTATCTTTAAAAGATGTTACGGCTCTTCACGGATCTGAAATTAACGAGGCGGTGAGCTTGAGTTAAATATTCTTAAACCGAGGCGGTTTGGATGCGATTAGTTCTTGTTTGCCCGTTATATTAAAACATATTAGTGTATCTTTGCAAAGCAAAGTGTGTAAATATGAGAAGAATAGAAGAAATATACGAAAAACTGGACATAGGAGGTAGGAGCGGCTTCGTGACCTTAAAAGACCCAGAATGGGTAAATAAGGTGAAGCTGCCCGACCGTGTGCTGTGCCTGTTACAAGACACCCAGAGTCCATTGAGCGAGGCATCAGCCATATTCTGCTTCGGAGGCAAGCCGCTGATATTCTTCTACAACAATCCAACAGATTCCGCAGCCTTGCACAAAGCTGTATGGAACCTTAATGAAGTGCCGGTTGTCATCATGGTTTGCAATGACCGTGTGCAGGTGTACAACGGCTTTGCATACGAGAAGGAATTGTCGTCGTTACAGTTGATAGGTGATGAAGAGGCATTAGACCATTTTTCATATTTCAAGCTCGTAACCGGTTGCGGGTGGGAGTCGTACCAGAAGGAGTTGTCATACCACAACCGTGTAGACTACTACCTCTTAAAAAATATTCAGTTTGCCCAGAAGCATATCCAGAATACGGGAGTGTCTCGCAATCTCGCCAACCGCCTGATTGGTAAGATTATATTCCTGCGCTATCTGACTGACCGCCATGTGGTGCTGAACTTTGAAGGTCAGAAACGGTCGTTGACGAACGAAGACCTGATAAACCTGTTAGAGGATAAACAGCGTCTGGCGTTTCTTTTCGAAACACTACAAGACAAAGATAAGGGTTTCAACGGTGACCTGTTCAAGATTACCGGAGAAGAACTTTCAGCAGTGCCACAGGAGGCTCTGAATGTATTGGTGCGCCTGTTGAAAAGTGACGACCTTGAAGATGGCAACATGTCGCTGTTCGATGTTTATGACTTCTCTATTCTCCCTGTAGAATTCATTAGTAACGTGTATGAACGCTTCATTGGCAAAGAGAATCAGGAGAGGGAGGGCGCATATTATACCCCTCGGTTCCTGGTTGACTATGTTGTAGAAAACACTGTGGGGCGGCATTTGGCCGCTTCACAGAAAGATACCTGTCGTGTGCTTGATCCCGCTTGCGGTTCAGGTATCTTCCTTGTGGAATCTTTGCGTCGCATCATCGACCACTTCATCCGCCATAATCCGGGAGTGGACACGCAAGGAGCTGCTTTTCAAGAAAAGTTGCGTGAACTGGTAGTTGACAATATCTACGGGATAGACAGCGATGAGAGTGCTATACAGGTGGCCGCTTTTTCTATCTATCTTACCTTGTTAGACTATCAGAAACCAGCTGACGTATCGACTTTTCGATTCCCGAATCTGATAGGGTCCAATCTGAGATGTCAAGACACTTTCTGTCCCACCAATTTTGATTGCGTTGAGTTCGATTATATTATCGGCAATCCGCCATGGAATCGTGGCCGCAAAGAACTGGATGATGCCGGAAAAGAGATAATACCTGAATACCAGCAGTATGTGGCACGCCGTGAGAAGGATGAAAGCAGGCGCATCATGGGCAACAAAGAGATAGCACAGGCTTTTGTCCTACGCTCTATGGACTTTATGAACGAACGGACGCGCACGGCTTTGGTGCTTACAAGCAAAGTACTATATAACGGGCAGAGCAAATCGTTCCGGGAATACTTGCTGGATATGGTGCAGGTGAACACCGTACTGGAGCTATCTTCCGTGAGGCGGGAGGTGTTCTCACAGTCAAGCGACCCTGCCATAGCCCCGGCCTGCGTCTTGTTCTATCAGAAGAAACCTACAAGCGACAATGGCGTTCACACTCTGACGCATGCTGCGGTAAAGCCCAGTGTTTTCTTTACCCTGTTTAAGGTGTTGACCATTGAGAAGGCCGACATAAAGCAGGTTCGTCAAGACTTGTTGAGAGAGCACGATGAATTGTGGAAGATTCTTCTCTATGGGACTTATTTGGATTTTCTCTTCGTCAGTCGTTTACGGGACATGAAAACCATTCAACAGGAGATAAAGGAAAGGGGTTATGAGACAGGCAACGGCGTGACATGCGGCAAAGAGCATACACGACGGTATGACATCAGTTCCTACGTGGGTATGAGGGAGATTGATTTCGGGAAGATAGAATCGTACCATATCCTTCCATCAGATGATCGGTGGACGCTTTCCCGTGCACAGTGGGGTCGTCGTCCTATACTGTTCAAAGGACCCTTGCTGCTGACAAGGAAAGGCATAGACAGCACAGACTTTTCGTGTCGCTCTGCGGTTTACGAAGGAGATGCCGTCTATAAGGATGCCATTACAGGAGTACATGGCGATGATGTCGATGTGTTGCGCAATATGGTAGGTGTGCTCAATAGCAGTTTGTTCAGTTATTTCGCGTTGATGTGCATGAGTTCTGCCGGTGTAGAGCGTGAGCAGGGTTTGAAAAGGGAGAAATTCTCTATGCCATACCTCGGTGGGGGTATTGCCAGCCATGTAGAGGCAATTGAGCGCAAGTATGCCGACTTGGCAAAGAATCCTCTCCAGCCGCGCGATGTGGCAGAACTCTTCATAGAAAACGAGAAGGAGAAGATAGACAACATTATTGCTAAGGAACTGCAGCTGACGGCAGTGGAATCTGCCCTTATTGACTATTCCATCCATTATTCAATACCTTTGGCTACTGGTCATGCCACGGCTAAAGCCTTGACAAACAATCTGAATGGCAGGAAGATATTGGAGGATTATGCCAAGATTTTCATCAATCGGTTTGATGGACAACTGGGTGAAGGTAATTTCCTAAACTGTCAATGTGAGATAGCTGCCAACTATGTGGCCGTGCTTTTCAAGGTGGAGAAGGAAGAGAAACCTATATTCTTTGCGAAATGCAAGGCGGGTGGTTTGCAAACCCTCCTGCTTTCCCTGTCAGTAGAGAACCTTTCAGACCAACTGTATCTTCGTAAAGACATACGTGGTTTTGAAGAGGACGGATTCTATGTCATCAAGCCTTGCGATCAACGGCTGTGGCACAAGGCCGTGGCGTATGTGGATGTGCAGGAATTCGTGGATGCTATACTGTCGAACCAAATGAGATCGGCAAGAAGATGGACGCGTCAATATTTGGTTATAGCGAGGAATACTTTCAGTCGCAGTTGAAAGGATTGCTTTATGACATTGCGGTGGTCTATGAGCACATCCTGCAAAGCGGGGTGAAACTACCGAACAATGAGAATACTATACGTAATGAGTTTGGAAAATATTTCTCAAATCAGAGTTTCAAAGTCACTACTACAACCGCAAAAGACTATTATTATGACTATGAGGTAAGTCTCCAGAAAACCGCTGGACGGGTTGATATGCGTTTTCTTTCGCCTAACTGTCTGGCTGTACAGGACTTTTTCTTTGGGATAGAATGCAAGCGGCTGGACGGGAAGAAACATCTTTCAAAGGAATATGTGCTGAATGGCATAAGAAGGTTTACCACGGGTAAATATCCGTCGTATCTTGGCTGCAATGCCATGCTTGGATTTGTAGTATGTGCCGCAGACATAGATGATACGGTGAGATATGTAAACGACAATCTAGCTGACGAAGAACACCTTACACGAGTGGGCACATCGTCTGCAAAGACTATAGGATTTGAATCCCATCATACCAGTCCATTTAAATTTATATTATACCACTTGTGGATGAGTTTCGTGGGAATGATTGAGAATGAATCAGAAAATTAAAGAAAACGATTAGAGTATGGCTTTATATTTATCAGCAGAACAGAAAAACCTGAAATCGTTGTTTTCAAATGATAACAGATATATTATCCCCTATTATCAGCGTCATTACTCTTGGACTATGGAGCAGTGCCGTCAGTTGTATGATGACGTGATGGATGCATTCGATGGTGGTGCGGGGTCCTATTTCATAGGCAACATAGTTTTGGCTGAAGACGAGCACGATGACCGCCCCGAAGTTGTGGACGGGCAACAGCGCTTGATAACGCTATGGTTGTTCTTAAAAGCCATTCACATACTTCAGCCTCAAAACAACCGACTGAAACGTATGATCCAAGTAGAGGCTTATGAAGATGAGGGCGGAAAGCCTTATGTAAGTGCTATTTACTCCGACGTGAAAGAGGTATTGGATCAGGAGCAATTAGAGACTGTGCTGAACAAGGGGAAAGATAGTTTTGAGAAGTCCTATCAGGAGTATAAGGCACGGGGTGAGCAAAGTTTTTATAAGAGCAGCTCAAAGCAAGTGGAAGATAATGCCACTGCTATATACGCTCTGATGAGGGAGTATTTTTCCAGGTTAGATGAGGATCAGCAGTCCAGGTTCGTAGATTATTTCATCGGGAAAGTCTATGTGCTTCCCATTGTGTTGAAAGATGATGACTTGGAAGAAGCCCGAGCCAATGCGTTGATGGTCTTTGAGACCATCAACGACCGAGGAATGGACTTGCAAGATGCTGACATCTTCAAGGCAAAACTTTATAATATGTCTCTCTCAGCAGGGAAAGGTGAGGAGTTTAAAGATCAGTGGAAGTCTCTCTCCAATCGTTGTGACGAGTTGGAGTTGAAGATAGACGACCTGTTCCGCTACTATTACCACATCATCCGAGGCAAGGAGGGTATCATCGTGGCGGAGAAACGCTTGCGCGAGTTCTTCCAGAAAGACCCGAAGTCACCTTTTAAGACAGGCGGATATGAAGTGGTACTCGAAGCCTTGAACGAGACGCTTGATGCCATAGAACTCTACTATACCCGTCGCACCGAGGAATCGCGCTTAGCGGCATGGTTACAGGTGTTGGACCAATACACCAACCAGAACCCGGTGTACGCCTATATTGTTTTCCTGTATTTTCACAAGGGGGCCACAGACGAAGAACAGATTGAATTTCTGAAGAAGGTATTGCGGTATTGCTATTTCAAAGGTTCCACCATGTCGGTGAAATTTGAGATATACAACATTGTGTATCGTGTTGCAGCAAACATGGATATAGATGACTATTTGGTGAAGGGTGTAGACTCGTGGATGTGGAAGTACCCTGGCAGGCTTCGCAAAGGGTTGTCTCTATTATACCTCTACTTGAAGTATCCTGACCAGAAAGCGGTAAGAAACTATAAGGTTGACAAAATCAATAAATCCGTAGATTTGGCTTCTCTTGGCAACGCGTGGCCACAAACCACATTGGATGATGATTTGAACAGTCTTGGCAATAGCATAGTACTTGACATGCCCCAGCGTAACACTCCCGTTGTGCAACGTTTCAAGTCGTACTCAAATTCAAAGATTGAAGATGTCACGAGTTTGATAACCTCATCCGCAGGTTTTACCCGTACACTTTTTGAAAACAGGATGAGCGACATTGAACGTGTTTTTAACAACTTTTTTGTAAAAGGAATCGGATAATGAAGAAACTCATATTGGCCAATTTCAAGGCTTTCGGCATAGATGGTGTTGAGTTTGGTGGCGAGACACCTGAAGGGAAGCCCATGAACATACTGTGCTATGGCGAAAATGGAGCAGGAAAGAGTTCTGTATTTGAAGCTATCAAATATGTATTCCACCGTGAAAGAACAGAACGAGAAAGAATAGAGCCACACATTACGGGACACGCCAGGGAGAATGCCAAGCAGCAGATACTAATAGACTATAAAAACAAGAAGTCCCCCAATGGTGTCTCTATTACCATCAACAACGAATCGTACACCTCTTTTGATACTTCGGATTATCATGTGTATATGATATGCGGCGATAATCTTGAGGAGCGTAAGCAAATAGATGTCAAGAGACTTTTGATGTCTATGTATTTGGGAAAGCACGACATTGAACAGGAGGTGACGGTTGAGTTCCTTGATACGATACTTGAAGAAGCAAACCGCGTGCTGAAGGAGTACTTCTTCGAGGATGTTAAACTGGAAAAGTCGCAGAATGGCGCATTCCGTCTGAAGATAGTGGATGAGATACAAGGATTAGCGTACGATGATGATCTCGGCCTGCATTTCAATGAAGCAAAGCTGCATCTCATAAATCTCTTGTTGGCACTGACGAGCATTATGCTGATGGCACCTGTAGAGCATGACCAAAAGAAAATTTTGGTGCTTGACGATTTTATCACCAGTCTTGACACTGCCAACAGAAGTTTTCTTTATCAATATATCACCTCATGTTTCGATAAGTATCAGGTATTGATATTGACACACAATACCAGCTTCTACAATCTGTGCGACCATTTCCTAAAGGAAAGTCCTGATAAAGATGTCCGTTGGTTGAGACAGGGTATCTATGAGTATAACCACCAACACTACGTATATGCCAAACGGGGTGGTGACAGGTTGAAACAGATAGAAGACGAGCTGAGAGCCAATCCAGGAAGGGTGGCAGATATAGGCAACGAGGTGCGTCAATATTTTGAAGTGTTACTCCATCAGTTCGCCTTGATGCTGATGGCTGGAGCAAAGGAAGAGACATCCAAATTGCTTTACGAAGTGACGAATAAAAGTGACAGTCGCATATTCCATGTTGACGAGAACGGTATCAGTGACCTTCGTAAACTATTTGCTGATATAGAAAAACTGATGAAGGACGTGCCAGCTGACCAGCAGTGGACAAAAGTGAAGGCCGCAATAGAGAAATTCAAGGCTCCGGCCAACTCTGCCGACAAACTATCAGAAAATCTAAAGGCGATGAGCATTTATCAAAAGGTGGCACTGCATCAGTCCTCACATGGTCATGAAGGACTGCCAGATTTGACGGAAAAAGAGATAAAAGCTTCAATTCACGTTTTGCGGAAGCTTGAAGAGACAATCAAGAAAATGAAAATAGAAAGAATATAGCATTATGAATACAATTCCATTTTTATCTTTAAAAGACGTAACGGCCCTTCACAGGGCTGAAATTAACGAGGCGGTGAGCCGCGTGGTGAACGGGGGCTGGTACCTCCAGGGAAAAGAGAACGAACGGTTCGAGGCGGACTATGCCCGCTTTATAGGAACGAAGTATTGCGTGGGCTGCGCGAACGGTCTGGATGCGCTGATATGGATTTTCAGGGCGTATATTGAGATGGGCGTGATGCAGCCGGGCGACGAGGTGATTGTGCCTGCGAACACATATATCGCGACGATTCTCTCTATCACAGAAAATGGACTGAAGCCTGTTTTGGTTGAACCGAAATTCAACACACTGGAGATAGATGAGGATAAGATAGAAGCAGCCATCACACCCAGAACCAAGGCTATTGCCATTGTGCATCTCTACGGACGTATTGCCTATACGGAGAAGATTGGCGCATTGTGCAAGAAGTATAACCTGAAATTGGTCGAAGACAATGCGCAGGCGCATGGCTGTAGGTTTACCGATAGCCGTCGCACCGGCAATCTGGGCGATGCGGCAGGACACAGTTTCTACCCCGGCAAGAACCTTGGCGCATTGGGTGATGGCGGTGCAGTGACCACCAATGACCCGGAACTGGCGGCTGCGGTAAGGGCACTGGCCAACTATGGCTCGCAGAAGAAGTATGTGTTCAAGTATGCCGGACGGAACAGCCGTTTGGATGAGATACACGCTGCGGTCTTGGATGTCAAGCTGAAGTATTTGGACGAAGATAACGCCCACCGACAGGCTATGGCGAAACTCTATTATGAAGGCATCAAGAATCCTTTGATTACTTTGCCCGACTGCTTGGCTGACGACCAGAACGTGTATCATATCTTCCCCGTGTTGTGTGAGAAGCGTAATGAGCTTCAGGAATACCTGAAGGAGAATGGAGTGGGAACGGTCATTCATTATCCCATCCCGCCGCATAAGCAGGAATGCTATGAGAAAGAGGCGTGGAACGTACCTCAGTTGAGCCTGCCCATAACCGAGAAGATTCACGACATGGAGCTGAGCCTTCCGATAGGGCCGACGATTACGGAGAGGGAAGTAAGAGAGATATTAGAATTTATAAACATCTTTGAATGATGGTAGTGATTACCCTGTCGCCCTTTTTTCAATGATTTGAATAGATAATAAGTGTTATAGTAATGACGGAAGAGATAAAGGAAATACGAACCTCATCACAAGAGAAAGACAATAAGTCGAGTTATCGCAGCATCTTCAAGGCAACCTCCTTGTTTGGAGGGGTGCAGATATATGATATTATCATAGGTATAATAAAGACGAAGTGTGTCGCGGTTATTCTTGGCCCTGCTGGTATGGGCATTCAGGGCTTGCTACATTCGGGTACAGATTTAATACGAACCCTAACTTCGTTTGGGTTGTCTGCAAGTGCAGTACGCGATGTCTCAGAAGCAAATGGAACTGGGGACATTAATCGTATTGGAAAAACAGTAGCCGTGTTGAGAAGGTTGGTTTGGGTCACTGGCATAATTGGTATGGTTGCGACAATAGGCTTTTCTCCTGTTTTGAGTAAAACTCTATTTGGTAATTATGACTATACCGTTTCTTTCATTTTATTATCTGTCATTCTTCTTTTTACGCAGTTAAGTAATGGCCAGAAAGTCGTTCTTCAAGGAATGAGAAAACTTCAATACATGGCTAAATCAACTGCGATAGGAGCGACACTGGGACTATTAGTGACCGTCCCGTTATATTATTTGTTTGGTGTAAAAGGAATCGTTCCAACACTAATACTACAATCTGTTACTACTCTATGTTTGTCATGGTACTTTAGCAGTAAAGTGTCCATAAAGAAAGTAAAGGTAACAAATAAGGAAGCCTATGAAGGTGGTAAATCCATGTTAAAGATGGGTATTGCAATGAGCATAAGTGGTATTTTAAGCTCTGCTATTGCGTATTTGATAAGAGGTTATTTAGGGAGAACAGGCGGAGTTGGCGAGGTTGGGCTTTACACTTCAGGATTTACATTAATGAATACATATGTTGGTATGGTTTTTACTGCGATGGGGACGGATTATTATCCCAGATTGTCAGCGGTTAATAAAGATAATGATAAATGTAGAAATGTCATTAATCAACAAGCAGAGATTGCAACGTTAATTATGGGGCCTTTGGTTTTGTCGTGTATCCTTTTTATGCCTTTAATTGTTCAAATTCTTTATTCAAAAGATTTCTTGCCTGCGACTGATTTTATCCTTTGGGGTGTTTTAGGGCTCGTTTTCAAAGCATCGTCTTGGTCTATTTCTTATATTTTTTTAGCTAAAGCAGAATCTACACTTTTTATTATAAATGAAACCGTTACAAGTGTCACCCATTTAATTCTTCAAATGTTTGGGTATAAATACTTTGGTTTGACAGGTTTGGGTATAGCCTATACGCTTAATTATTTAATTTATTTTGTTCAGGTTTATATTATTGCTAAATTAAGATATAATTTTACTTTTAGCAAACCATTCATAAAAGTATATATTGTACAATTGGGTCTTGTCTCCACCGCTTACATTATAGGAAAGATATGGTCTGGTCCTGCAATAACAGTTATTCTTGTTATCTTGCTAATAGTCAGTTTCATTTATTCCTTGCATGAGATGGATTTGAGGATGGATATGTTGTCCCTTCTAAAAAAGAGAGTGAAAAAGAATTGAAATATTGATTATATGAGTATGAGTTGGTGTTGCAAAAGAATAAAGAGAGTGAAATACTTAAAAACAAAAACTATCTCCTCGAAATAATGACTAAAGAAGAATTGTTAAAGTTATACGAAAGACTGAAAGAACAGTCCCGTCAAGCCATAAACAAGGGGAGTTATGATCTTGCTATAACTTGCCTTTTTGGGGCAGGATATATATCATACACTTTTGGACTAGACTATACCGATGACGAGATAGAGAGTTTATTAAATGTATTGTCAGGTCAAATAAGGATAAAGCAGCCTGTTGTTAATCAGTTACATGAAGGTCATCGTTGTGTTTTCTTGGATGGATTGAGTGCTTTTCGTGGGGGGCTGACTGTACAATATCTTCGCGCCATAAAAGCTACAGGGTGGGACGTGTTGTATATTTCCGATCAGGATTTATCTCAGAAACATAGGGCTCCACTTGTTGAAGAATTGAAAACCAATCCCAGACTATCGTACACATCCGTACCGAAAAAAAATAGAGGTTTACAAATTTCACAATTTATATATGATGCAGTCATGGGGTTTGGACCAGACAATGTCATTGTCCATATTCCTCCTTTTGATTCATATATAGCCTTGGCTTGTTATGCATTGCCCTCTTCAATAAAGAAATTTATGGTGAATTATACGGATCATAGTTTCTTATTGGGGACAGGTTGTATGGACTATTCTTTTGAATTTCGGAATTACGGGGCATCCATATCGAATGTTTATAGGCATTTCGAGCCTAATAAACTGTTGATGCTTCCATATTATGCTTTTAGTGAAGATGTTCTGACTTTTCAGGGATTGCCAGAAATGTGTAAAGGAAAGACCGTTTTCTTTTCGGGCGGGAATTTTTGGAAAATAATAGATGATAATGATACTTTTTTTATCATAGTTAAGCGAATACTTGATGCCATCCCGGATGCAGTTTTTCTATTGGCAGGTCGCGGTAATGAAGTGGAGGTGAACAAAGCTGTCGCGAGACAAAAATTAGACAATCGTTTTGTTACCCTTGGCTGGAGGCAAGATATTTCCGAATTGGTAAATCACTGTGATATATATGTAAGTACTTATCCACATGGTGGTGGCTTGATGGGACAATTCGCAGCACGTGCAGGTAAACCGATACTGGCATATGACCCCGCAGGGAATAAGGAAATAGAACATCTAACCTGCCAAATCAAGATGGTAGATTTCTCTTTTACCAATATGGATCGTTTGATAGAAGAAGCAGTTCGTTTGGCTGCTGACGATTTGTACCGCAAGGAAAAAGGCGAGCAAATAAAAGAATGTGTACTGCGAGAAGAACAGTTTAATGAGCTTTTTATAAATGCTATTATAACATGCCAGCCGACAGGACTTCCAATAGAGATTGATGGTTCTATTCAAAAGCATGCGGATGAGTATATCCAGGGAACTATTAAATCTTACTCAAACGGTCGTTTTGTGAAATTCCTAGTGAGAAGTATGGGTAAATATGCCAAAAGAGTACTTCCAGTCTCATACATCATGGATTATTATAAACTGCAGTTGGGTTCAGCTATAAATACAGTTGGAAAGAAAGTTTTAAAGATAAAATAATGTATAAGTTTATGGATGTACAGGATGCCATTAGCGTCTGTCATATTTCCTACTTTAACGTAGATGTGTTGGAAGTAAAAATACTTATTTAACAATGATGAAAAGATTCGTACTAAATTTGGCCAACTGGTTCTGGAACTTGTTTATGATGCCTAGAAATATTATCGTGGGGGGGGCAAAATGCACTCTGCGTTTTAATAAAGGAAGGCAGATCTCCGGCAAAGGAAACAAAATAGAAATAGGAAATGGGAGTTGCCTTATGAAATGCCAGTTTGTGATTAAGGGTAATAATAATAAGTAAATGTTCAAAATTAGTTTTCTATTAATACTATTAGGCTGCGATTCTCGTTATCATAGGGCAAACCATATTGGACATGAGAAAAGCAGTACGATTAGAACTAAACGAAGCCCAGCGGT
>ERZ842401.1893-NODE-1893-length-28779-cov-4.230469_pt1 | contig 28779 bp, 42 predicted proteins | sample MGYA00521270_ERZ842401 | MGnify/ENA primary metagenome ERZ842401 (study PRJEB31892, sample SAMEA3878208) | bioreactor metagenome | biome: Moose rumen | place: Sweden | collected 2011-10 | study: EMG produced TPA metagenomics assembly of the PRJEB12797 data set... | reverse complement strand
CAGGTAGTCGTTTATCAAATCCTTATACAAACTTATGTCCGCGCCTTTCGCGATCAGTTGGTCGATCAGCGATTGCCGGATATCTTTCTGCGATACGGATGCCATGTAATCACCTCTTTTTCCTCACGCGCGCGCGAAATCCGTCTTGTCGTTCCCCCTCGCCCGGTTCCCGGGACGGCGGCCGCTTTTTGTTTTTTTCGACCGGGGGTCTACCACTTTTCATCATCCCACTGCCTTTTGCTGTGTTTGCGGAATTGTTCGAGCTTTTCGGGATGTTCCTCGTTATGACACGCCTCGCACAGCGCTTCTAAATTTTCATCCGCAAGTGCAAGCTCGGGAAACTGCCGCAGGTGTTTCTTGTGATGCACGACGGTCGCGCGCGTGTACTTCCCGCGCCGCTTGCACCGCTGGCATTCATAGTGCTGCGCCTGTAGAATCTCCGCCCGCTTTGCACGCCAGACGTTAGATCGGTAAAAGACACCGACGCCTTGCTCGGCAATCAGCCGTGCAACGTCCTGCGGCGTTTGTATCTCAATGTTTCGCACGATGTTTGCAGCTGTGTTTTTTCAGCTTTGCAGCAAAGCAGTCGCGGAACGGGCAATAGATCAGCGTGGCATTGATCCGATGCGCCCACACGCAGGACGTGCATTTTTTCAGTGCGCGTTTCATGTAATCAGCTCCTTTGCACGCTCGTGGTTGGAATCAAAAAGACACCCCGAAGGATGTCTGAAAAAGTTTGAAAAAAAATATAAAATATTTTGAAAAAAGTGTTGACATACTATTAATAGTATGTTATAATATAAATGTCGAAAGGAGGTGAAGACATGAAAAAGCGGAAACAAAAAAGACCTACCGCCATTGAGATTGCAACCGTGATCGCCGAAATCATAACCGCAATCGCCGCCCTGATAGCAGCTGTCAGATGGTGGTAGGCACAAACCGAGGGGCGCAAGCCCCTCCCCCTTGTGGGGATTTCATTATACCACACTGAAAGGAAGAATGCAACCATGAAGCATCATATTTTTTGGCTTGTATCTTTGATCTGTCTTGTAATCGTTGCCGTTGCGCTGCGCTGGTGCTTGCCGATCCGCATCGCGGTTGCAGCAAACGCTGTTGTTGTATTTCTGAATGCTTTTAGCACTGTGAAAGGATGGATGCACGATGCCGGAAACAAAGCGTAAAACAAAGACGTCAACCGCTGTTAAAGCAAAGTATAACCAAAAGACATACAGCGCGGTCACCGCATATGTGCCGAAGGAGCTTGCTGCGGCTTTTAAGCAAAAGTGTGCAGACGAAGGTATCCCGCAGGCGCAGATCATAAAAAAAGCAATTCGCGATTTTTTAGGCGAAACGGAATCATAATGCACACACCGGCGGGTTACCCTGCCGGTGTATTCTTTTGCCATGATACCATTGTACGCCGTTTTTTCGTTCCACTGTATCATCTTTTCAGATGAAATCCAGCTTTTCAGCAACGGTGTATAGGAACTGTGACCGCAGACGGTAAAAGTGCGCCACTTCGATCTCCGTAATACCGGAATAGCGGAATTTGAACCGCTTGCCGATCGCGCAGGAAATGAGGATCGTGCGGCGGATCTTTTCCGCAAGCTCGGGCGGATAGTGCCCGATCGGGAGCGCAGCGAGGGCGTCCTCGATCGCACGCACGCACTTGTAGTCAAAGCTCTCGTGCAGCTTGACAAGGCGCATGGCTTTGACTTCCGTCGGATCGCCGGTGCTGCCCTTGCCGGACGGCGTATATACACGCTCGCTGCCGTGCGTTTCAAAGCGGGCGCCGTCCAGCGCGGTGATGTCACGTTCCAGCGCCGTGATCTTCTTTCGCCGGCGCTCGTAGCCCTCCACAAGATGCAGCACGGATTTGCGCACGTCCGGCGGCAGCTTGTATTTATTCTGCATAGGATTCCCCCTTGACGCCGAGCAGATCCAGTGCGCCGCAGTCGTTGGTATAGTTCTGCATCAGCGCGTGCAGCTCCGCCGTGAATTGTTTGACCGGCTCGCCGTTGTCTTTTATGAGGCACGGCAGAATCACGGCACGAATGAACAAGCCTTTTTTAACGACAAAATAAATGTGACCGTTCAATGTGCGCTCGTACACCGTGACGTCGTCCTTTGTAAACGGCGCAAGGTATTCCGCCGCAATAAACCGCACGCCTTGGCTTGTCTTGATTGGAATAAACACACTGCCGTCGCTGTAAAGGCTGAACAGCGGCTGTGTTGAAACCTCGTTGTCCGTGATATGGTGATCGTCAAACAGATGCTCCACCGGCGCGTACGCCTTTGTTATGACGTTGAATTTTTGCCGCTGCTCTTCGGTGATCTCAAACAAATAGCACAAGCTCGTTTCGTCCAGCTTCGGCATGTTTGTCATTTGGTACACAGCGTTGTAGTCGCCAATCCACTGCGGATTTTCCTGATATAGGACAATGGTTTTTCTGCGTTTCAGTATTTGTTCGATTTTGCTTAATTTCATTTTTCTTTTCCTCCCAAATAGCGTATGATTTCTTCCGCTGCCTGCTGCCAGCCGTAGCAGACGGCGGTTTTGTAGCCGTTGACGTCGAGCGCAGCCAACCACGCCGTCTGCGCCGGCGATGGTTTGTTTTTGCCGACCTTAAGCTCAATATATAACCCGTGATAGGCTCCGCGCGGCACCGGCAGGCAGAGATCCGGCACGCCTGCCTTTACGCCCTGCAGCTTGAGGTGGTACGCCTCGAGCTTGTTGCGGCTGCCGCCGTTCGGGATGTGGTACAGCAGCCGCAAGCCCGGGTATTTATGCGCCTGCACCGCTGCCCACTGGAACAGTGCCTCCTGTTCCTGCGCTTCTCTGCCGCTCATAGGAACAGATGAAACCGCCGCGTCGGCTCCAGCTTCGGAAGATGCCGGCACGCATGGCACCGTTTCGGAAATTTTTCTTTCTTCATCTTTTGTCCTCCTACTTGTTGAATTTGGAATGTTTCGCGTAAAGCTTGATGTATATGTACCGCCCGAACAGCGTATCGGCGGCAAACGTGGCGTTTTGATTAACGAAATACGCCGGGAACACGCGTTCGATCTCCGCCGGATCGCCGAAGTGCACCGCGTCGAACAGCTTGCCGAATCGTGCTTGACTTGTGTTGTCGTCCTGCAGCTCCTGCGGCTTTTTGAGGTTGCGTGTCGCGTGGTAGCGTACTGTGCCGATCGGTTCCTTCGGTAAATACTTGGACAGCCCCGTCATGCCGTCGGCGGCAAAATGCAGGTGACCGCCCTGGGCGCGTCCCTTGCCCCAGATTTGCGCGAGCGTGTCAAACGGCAACGCGCACTTGATCACAAAATGGTGATGATACAGCTTGTTTTCTTTGCTCAATTCCGTACACCAGACTGCCACAGGCTCCGGCAGACCTTGACGCTTGCAGCGGTATTGCAGACGGCGGATGAAATTCTTTGCCTGCCGGAGCGCTTCCTCATCTTTTCCCGGGCGCAGGTGCGGTTCATATGTGCAGGTAAAGAAATAATCGTGTTCGTCAAAATTGGTTTCCAGCAGCATTTCCAGCCGCTTCTCGGCACGTCTGGCGTTGAGCTCCGCCTGCTGCTCGCTGGTCGGTCTGTATCGCTTTCGCCGCCGCTTGCCGCCATATCCATAGACCGGGTACAGATACACGTGGCGGTAATCGCCGCAGATATAGCTTTTTGTCCGGATTCGTGTGCGCATGGTTTTTCGTCCTATCTTTAATATTCAATACAAGGGGGCAACCGCCCCATCGGACGGCTTGACAAAAAGCACTTTTTTTGATATAATTATGGTGTTGTTGACGTGGTGCTTTTTGCCACGTGACCCGCCGGAGGCTCCGACGGGTCTTTTTTTATGTATGTTCTTGTGGGAATAAATGCTTGTGGATCTCTTTGGTCAACCGCTGCCAGCATCGCCAGATCGTATCAGGATCCAGTATAATGTCGTCCGTATTGCGGTCTTGTATATAAACGGTGCCGTCAGCTTGTAAGAAATACGAGTAATATGCAGTATGACCGTTAAAGGTTGGCGGCGGTTTGAGCTTGCTCTCGGTATTGCTTCCATTGCTCGGCCATGTCCCTGTGCCGGAGTAGTCGTTCTGCACTTTGTGTCACCACGCTTTTCCCGAATCTTTTTTCCGCAAGCTCGCGGAATACATAATAAATCATGTCTGCCTCAAACAGGTGCCGCTCCCAATCATCGAGCGGATACACCGGGCGCTGTAAAAACCGCTTAAACAGCGCGTAGTACGGCGCAACACACGAATGCCCGATGTTGACGCAGAAGCCATATGTATCGATTGCCTGAACGGACAAAAACACTTGTGTTTCCGGCGGACGTTCGCGGCGCCGCATTTCGTCCAGCGCGTGCTGTGAGATCCGCTTGCCCATCAGTCCCCGCCTGCCTTTCTGTTTGCTTTGATTTCCGCGCGCCCCATGGCGATTAGCAGACCGCCGACGCAAAGTCCCATGCCGATCAAAACAGCGTCGTAATAGATTGCCGCATCCAGCACCGGCGCGATCAGCAGGCATACAAACAGCAGCACGCCGCCCGCGATGGTCATAACGAGCGCCAGCTTGTCCAGCAGCGCCGCCAGCTTCGGCAGCACAAAGCGCTGATTGAATTTCCGCAAAATACCGATCCTGTCTTTTAACGTTTTTTTCCTCTCCATGTTGCACACTCCTTATTGAATATATTGTTTGATCGTTTGGCTGACTGCAGCGCGGAGTTTTTCCGCAAGGCGTTCAGCAATCTCACGCCACACACCCGGCCCATTTGAGGTAGAAGGCAGAACGTACTTCTTGCCGTTCCAGCGGGTCAGACGTTTCATAATCACACCTCCTTCCCGGCTCTGTAGGTTGTGACGACGTGCCAGCCGTCAAGGATACGCTCACGGTATACCCACTCAGAGGCGCACACGACGGCGTGTTTCCGGGGCTTGTCCAGCACCCGGACGGTGTTGTGTGGGTGTTCAGCGCTCAGCTTTTGAGCCCGCGCCTTTGCCTCTTCGATGCTCTTTTTCATGGTAAATCCTCCCTGTTTTGAATAATCTCTTTTGCTTCAGATAGGCAGTCCACGTACTTCATGTGCCAGCGCGTGAGTTGCTTATCATCCACGGGCCGTGTAGCTACTTCCCGCGTCCTTCGTGTTATCCGGTACATGGTGTTTCCATAAACAACGCCCAAGTATTCCCGGTCATTCACAACAATGCCATTGCTGCCCATTTTAATATCCCAGCGGCTGTATCCCGTCAGACGGCTCACGTACTCATAGGCTTGCTTCCGTGTGCGAAAACGCCGGACCACTTGAAAAGGCTGCTTGAGGAAAAGAGCGTATTCATAGGTTTCATTCCCGTGTACGTCCCGCCCGCTGGACCTGTCCTGAATGTAGTAGCTCTTATAGGACGGGCAATGCCACGGCGCAGCCCTTGAAAACCGAATCTCTTGCACTTTGAACCTCCTTTGACCTGCCATCATCAGACCGGGTAGGTCAGCTCCCGGAAACGCCCTTCCGGGCGTTTCGGCTTAGCGCCTATAGATGCTGTGCGTGGTGTACGGCTCACCGTCCCACTCACCGTGAATCTCTCGCGCCTCAAACTCAGGGAACAACTCCCACGGGCTATCAGGATCATTCAGTACAGAATCCGCTACCTCATACATATAGACCATCATACTATGGCTGGAAGGCTTGCCCGCGTTCTTGCCGTTGTCATAGTCACCAATCGGCATACCGAAGTACCGAGCGCCGAATTCGTCAGAAACGATGGTCCCGTCCATGTGGGTGTAGGTGCCGCCGATATGGCCCTCAACGCGATTGTTGTACTTCGGGTTGTCGTGCTTCAGAATACGGAAGTCGTAAACAATGACGGGGTACCTTCCTGCTTTCACAAGAACGTCCTCATACCACGCCGCACACTCAAAAGTGTTGCGGAATACCTTGTCCATCAGGTAATATGCAGTGCTCATCAGGCACAGGTCGAGCATCTCCGTGTAGATGCGGTCTTCGATTTTTTTGTTGTTGATTGTCATTGTGTCCTCCGTTCTGCGCCGCCGACGACAGCACCGGGGCTGCGTATGCGTTACTTTTTCAGTGCAAATCAATATGAAATTGTATGTAATCTTTTAGGAGTGTAATTTGTATGAGCAAATGGACAGATGAAAGACGAACAAGAAAATCTTGACCCCGGTGCCATCGCCCACGGCGCAGATGGTTGTTGTTTACGTTCTCGCCTGCAGATTGTACAGGAAAAACGCGGTTGCGCTGACCTTGTAGCCTTTGCCGCATTTCAGGCGCGGGAAATCCGGTCTCGCCATATACTCGCGCGCGGTCGGCAGACTGACGCCCAGCGCTTTCGCGACGTCTTCCACCGTCAGGTACCGCTCTGTTTCGATCAGCTCTTGCACGTCCACGTACTCGCGCCGGAACGTTTGCAGCTTGCCGATCATTTCGTCGATGTTGTTCAATACGTCCACGGTATCACCTCCTTTTTACGTCCCTGTTTTGGGACGATTAAGATAAAAAAATAATAACTTTCATAGAGTTATCAACAATACCTAAATCTTCACAGATCTCTTTCACTTCCTCTGTATCAAAAGAGCTATGACCATTGACTTTAGCATTAAAGGTATTTTTGTTGATTCCTTTATGCTTGCAATAACTCGATTGTGAAAATCCTCTTTCAGCCAATTTTGCTATCAAAAGCTGTTTGTTTACCATGTTTTCACCTCCGTTCCATTTTTGGGACGTTTTCATTATAGCACATGTTTTTTCTTTGTCAAGCATTTTTGGGACATTTTTTTCATTTTTTTGAAAAAAATATTGCTTTTTTGGGACAAGTGTGCTATTTTATTGATGGGAGGTGGTTTTATGAGTGAAATTTCTGATAGAATTCTTAAATTGATTGAAAAGAATGATATATCCTATGGTGAGCTTTCAAAGATAACCGGCATTCCAAAATCTGCTTTACAAAGGTATGCAACCGGTGAAACAGAAAAAATACCGATTACCCGTATTCATCTAATTGCAAAAGCGTTAAACTGCTCCCCTGCTTATATCATGGGTTGGGAAGATGAAGCATTCGACATTTATCAATATGATAACATTCGTCCGATGCCGAAAATGAAAAAAGTCCCCCGACTTGGGACAATTGCCTGCGGTCAGCCAATTCTCGCGGAACAGAACATAGAGGATTATGATCTTGCTGACGCAGAATTGAATTGCGATTTTACACTTGTCTGCCGTGGCGACAGTATGATAAACGCTCGCATCTTTGACGGTGATATTGTTTATATCCGGCAGCAGTCAGATGTCAACAACGGTGAGATTGCCGCCGTGTTGATCGACAATGAGGCCACATTAAAAAAAGTATATAAATACCCGAACAAGCTCGTGTTGCGCGCGTGCAATCCGATGTATGACGATTTTGTATATCAAGGTCAAGAATTGGAGAACATACGAATCATCGGTAAAGCTGTACTTTACAAAAGCTTTGTGAGATAAATTTATTTGCACTGTTATTAACCGCCCTGTGCGGAAAAGGAGAAACAAAAATGAAAAAGATTAACAGTAAAACCGTGAAAGCGCTTGAAAAATTTTCTGACAAGCAGTTAAAAACCTATTCTGTTGTTTTTTTTATCTTTGCGGTTGTTATCGCCGTCATCAGTTGCTTCATCATGCCGATCGGGATCCTTTTTCTTTTGCTTGCTTTGGCAATTTTCTTTGCTTCCAATAACTACCGAAAGGTGCAGAAATACAGGCAGAATCCCGAGGCATTCGAGGTTGCAGAGCTTCCGTCACAGACGCAGCCGCAGAAATCTGTCCCCGTCCCTGACGGCCAAATGAACTATGACTTGTTCGACAACGTGACGCCGCACGGCGTCCTCATGTATCAGTATGAAAATAACATTTATTTTCTGCATCCGGAAAACTTCGAGTGCGTCATCGGCATGGGCGGCAAGCAGATCGGCTTTAGTTTTGAGGAAGAAAACCCTGCAGATCCTCGCGCCGTGATGATCTGCACGCCAACCGGCGACGAGATCGGATACGTCAACAAAGGGCAGATGCTGGATATGCTCCACGACTGGGATCGAAAAGGCTGGGAATTCGCCGGATATATCAACAACTATTCCGAAGCGGATCGCAAAGCAACGTATAAGATCGGATTTTATCGTCCGCTTGACACCTTTGAAAGTAAGAAAATCCGCCTGACCAAGATCTTGAAAAAGCCGACAGACGGGCATATCTTGTCAAGATTTGATTGCCTCAGCGCTTGCTCTGACGGCGACATCGTACAAATCACGCACTACGATTATTCCGACTCTTACGTCGTGACGAGACAAATACATTTTTCCATCGACGAGCTCGGCGAGCTTCCTACGCAGGCGGTGGAAAATCTCATCGACGGCCGCGACTATAAGATGCTGGTCGGCGTCCTTGCCAACGTTGAGGTCGACGATCTCGACGAAACCGTATCTGCAAACGTCATCGTTTATTTTATCGCGTAAATAAAAAAACCGCCCGGAGCTGCAACTCCGAGCGGCGAGAGAACACCAAATCCCCAACAACAAAAGAGAAAGGTGCGCTTTTATTATACCGCCTTTCTCCGGTTTTTGCAACCATTTTTTGAAAGGACGGTATTTTTTTATGGGAAACACAAAAAAACGCGGCAACGGCGACGGCAGCATCTACTACTCCGACGCCAAAAAGAAATGGGTCGGGCAGGTCACCACCGGCCGCGACGCCAACGGCAAGCTCCAGCGCCGCACTGTATACGGCAAAACGAAGACGGAGGTCAAGGAAAAGATCACAGGCATCAAAAACGAGGTCATGCACCAGACGTATGTCGCGCCCGACCGCATCACCGTCGCCGAGCTGCTGCAAACGCTCATCGACGAGGATCGCGCGCTGAATTTGATTGGCGATTGCGCTTTCGTCCGCAAAAGGAATGTCTTAAAACGAATCGAACGTTCCACGCTCGGCGCGGTGCAAGTGCAGGCGGTCAAAGAATCCCAGCTCAAAGCATATCTGCAAAGCATTACGAACGATTCAAATTCCATGATCGGCAAGGACTATGCCCTGCTCAAACGCTGCTTTTCCGAAGCTGTCCGGCGTGGGATTCTCCTTAAAAACCCGATGGAAACCATTCGCCGACCAAATTCCACACGGCAAAATAAAAAAGTGCGCGCACTGACGATTGAGGAACAGCGCAAGCTCGTTGAATTGCTGAATACGCAGAATGTCCCTTACGGAACGCAAATGCTTCTGATGATGTACACGGGGATGCGCATGGGCGAAATTAACGCACTCGCCGTCACTGACATCAACTTTGATTTTCATGTGATCAATATCCGCCGCAGCGTCACAAAAGACGCATCCGACCGCACGGTTCTCGGCCAAACGACAAAGACATATGCCGGTATTCGTAAAATTCCGCTGACCAAACAGACGGAGACAATCTTAAAAAAATATCTTGATTCTTTTGTTCCCAATAAAGACGACCTGCTATTTTACGATTATAAGAAAAACCACGTTCTCACGACAAGCCAAATCAATATGCAGCTGCAGCGTGTTTTACAAAAATATAACATTCTTGATAAAAGCGTTGACGGCAGCGTGTCGCTGCACTCGCTCAGGCACACATACGCAACACGTTGTATCGAATCAGGAATGCCGCCAAAGGTATTGCAGACCCTGCTCGGTCACACGGATATTAAAACAACGCTCAACACTTACTGCGACGCTTTTGCGGATTTCCAAAACGAAAGCGTTTCCAAATATACGGAATATCTGGAAAAGAACAATCTTGTAGGATAAGGTTGCAACCGTGGTTGCAGTAGAAAACCGTTTTTCCCGGCATCAAACCCGCCAAACACTATAACAAAATTTTATGAACGCTATATTTAGAGCCGTTTTCGGCATTTTAAGACAAAGAAAAAGCAGGTCGCAAAACCTGCTTTTTTGGTGCGGATGACGGTACAAAAAATACAAATAGTATAGAATTATAGCCGTTTTTCGCAGTTACGGTTGCAGTGCGGTTGCAATAGACTGATGTTACCGCCGTTCTTCTTCAATTGCTTTTCTGATCTTTTCCAGCGTTTCCGTATCGCAATTCCGCAGCTTTTGGATGAGGACAGATTCTTCGTGTGTCAGGTGTGCGTCCTGTTCCTGCCGGTCGAGCAGATATCGCCAGTTGTCATTGTCAAAATAACCTGTGTTCATACGCTCCCCTCCTGTGAATAGTATAACGATTCCCCGATTAAAAGTCAAATAAACAAAAATCGCCCTCCGAGCACAGCGGTAAACTGCACCCGGAGGGCAACCTGTATCCATACGTTAACGATATAAATACCACCAACAAGTATATTATATCATGGATTTACCGATTTTGCAAGCACAAAAAACCGCCCGCAACCTGTAAGTGATCCTTACAAGCTGCGGGCATCTTTATGGAGGTTTATTCTTTTGTCAGTATGTAAACCCGTACCGTTTGAGCATGGCGAGCGTTTTCTCGCCGGTCATGCCGTCGGCAACAAGCCCGGTGCGGCGCTGGAACTCCGTCACAGCGGCGGTCAGGTGCTTGCCGTAGGTGTTGCCGAGCGCCTTTTTGTTGGTGTACGCCGGGAACGTGGCATACAGGAACGATGCGATCTTGCCAACGTTCGGCGAGACGTCGCCCTGCGCGAAATAGCCCTTTACCGGGAAGAACGACGCGACGGACTTTGACTGCGTGCCGGTCGGCGCGACGTACTTTTTCGCGTACGCCTCCGGGTCTTCGTAGGCGTCCGTCTGCAAATCCTTGATTCCAAGGTGCAAGTGTACGCCGGTCGCTTTGCCTGTTTTGCCGGTCTTGCCGAGCAGCGTACCTTTTTTGACAGCCTGTCCCGATTTGACGGCAATGCTGTCCAGATGATAATGCAAAAACTTCTTGCCGATGCGCGGGTACTTTACCCACACGTATTTCGCGCCATCGGACGCCGTGCCGCACGACAGAACCGTGCCGTCCTCGATGGCGTACTGCGGCAGCTTCTTGCCGTTAGTGCCGTAGTCGGTGCCGCGATGGAACGACGCCGTCTGACCGGCTGCGGTGTTAATGACGCTGCGTTTGCCGTAGGGCGACGTGACGTAGTGATCTGCGCCGCCGAAAATGATGTTACTGATGATCGACATCAATGACCACCTCGCTTTCTTCGTAACAATTCGGTTCGTTCTTGTCTTGCAGATTCATCACGGCGGCGATACCTGCGGCGAGCGCAGACCCGGCCAAGCCGATCAAAATACTTTTGCTGACGTTGTAATCGTTCGTCGTCAGAACGGAAATGCCGGTTGTCGCAAGGAATCCGGCAGCCGCTTGTACAAACGTGCGCAGCATCCGCCGCGCGGTTTCTTTGGTGAATTTCATTGCTATTCCTCCTATCTGTGCGCCTGTTGATACAGGTACTTGTCGAGTTTATTTTTTGCGTCGGGGACGGTGTGATTGCAGCCGAGCTGCACCAGCCCGTCGAGGCACGCGCTCAGACCGTAGCAGATTAGTGTGTTTTCAACGGCGACGCGTTCTTTGAGCGCTTCGATCTCCGCGTCCTGCTCCTTCTGGTGCTGGACGAAGGCAACGATTTTGTAGATCAGACCGCCGATCACGCCGAGCGCGGTCAGGACGGCGGCAATTTTAATCACGATTTCTGCGGCTTCCTTCATCGCGCCACCCCCATCAGGTAGAACACTGCCACCGCAACATAAAGCGAGAGCAGCGATAGAAAGTTAAACGGGATCGGCAGATTCGCCATCGTCGGGCACCTCCGTTTCTTCCGGCTCGGGGATCAGGTCGTAGTTGCCGATGCTGTCGCCGACGCCGAGAATCAGTACGCGCGCAAGCATACCGTTCGTTTTATTGCGGTAGACCATACCGCTTTCCGCTTGTATCATGTTCATGCCGTCACCGTCCATCCTTTCTGTGTTGCCGCTGTGATTGCCGCCGCACCGTCTGCATCGTTTGACAGATCGGTCAATATCGCCGACGGAATATTCAGTGTCCTTGTCTCTTCGGTCAGCGTCATATCGCGCAGCTTGTTCATCAGCAGATCCATGAACTGCGCCATCGTCCAGCTCGCCGCCGCTGTTGCAATGTTGATCGACGCACCCCAGTCCCCGCACATTGTGAACATCGCGGGAGCAGAAGTGCACCAGTTTGATGCTTGAAATTCCGCGTTTTTACATTCCAAGTTGATATGATATGTGTAGCCGAAAATTTTCCCCGAGAGCAGCACTACGCTTTCCGGCAATGTTATAGTGGTAGCTCCTGTTGGTGCAAACGCACGATTACTGTTACATACAACACGCTCCAATACCGGCATTTCAATGACAACAGGTGTATTTTCACCCCTGTTCGCAATAAAGCCGTCTGCTCCGCTGTTAATGGTAATTGTTTTCAATTCCGGGAAAATAAAAGTGTGATAGGCATCATGTAACCAAGTGATGTGCGACTGGTAATTTACTGTGACTGTCACGGATTCTGCATTTGTAATAAACACATTGTTCGTAATATGATTTTCAGATTCCCCGGTCACTATGAAGGTGGATAAGCCGGTCTGATAAACCGTGTTTACCGCTTTTGGCGAATAAGCCCTGCATACGTCAAATATGACCGTCGGCACATAACAATAATAGGATTGTGAGACGAAGGAACAGCCAACCGTATCGCTGCTTGCGTCAAAGATACTGGTTCTCTGCCGAAGGATCACCGTGACAAGCTGTGTGTTCTGCGCTTCCGGCAATCGCACGTGCGGTGTGCCGAAGTACCAGACGTTGACAAGCTCCGCGCCGGTGCCGGTGAAGGTATAGTCTGTCAATTCCTCCGTACCGTTGATGAATAAGCGGTTGCCGCCGACCGGCAGCGTGTCGCCGGTTTTCAGCAGCGCCGTGAAGCCGACCGCCGACGTATCCGCCAGCGCTGATTCCGACGTGATGATCTCGCTGTAAACAGTTTCCAGCGTCTTGACGGCAAAATCCTCGTGCTTGTAGCTGTATGTGCGTGTGGCAAGGCTGCTGAGCGCATCCAGTGCTGCGTCGAGTTTGCCCTCCGTGCGCGACCGCGCCGCCTCGCCGTTTGTGATGTATGTGTTCTGCGCAGATAAGATCTGCTGTAATGTTGCGTTTGCCATAGTCAGCCTCCGATATATAAATTAGACAGCGCCGTGATGAGCGTCTGCCTGTCGTCCTCCAGCGAGGTCATATAGTTGTCAAGCGTGCGTAACGGCGTTGCAAAATCAGGACTAACGATCGGATCATTGACCCCGGTATGATCGTAAATAAGATCGGACAATCCGTCAATGAGCCTTCGCAGATCTCTGCCGCTGTCCAAAAGAATTTCAATTTCAGACTCGACAAACATCATAATGTCCTCGTCGCTGTCGTCCGGCGACAAGGACGTTGTTTGCAGCGCACGGCCGATGAAGTCAATCCACCACGCGCGCACCTCCGCGCCGTTCTGCAGGTTGGCAATCGCTGCAAGGATCGTGTCGTTGTCCGCGTCGGCGGCAAGATCGAGCGCAAAGCGGTCGTTCAGGGCGGCAATCAAGTCCGCCTTGAACGCGTCCCAGTCGATCCACGCCGCCGCCCCCGGGTCCGCGCCGGGATGCACCTGATAATGGATCGTGCGCGACGTTTTGACGATACTGCCCGCCGCGTCCTGCACGAAAACCGAAAAATCAAAAAAGCCCGGATTCCGCAGGACTTCCGCCGGGATCATGACCGTATGATCAGACGGTATTTGCACGCGCAGCGTTTCGCCGTCCTTTGAAAATACAGCGAACAACTGCGTGTTTTCTGTACGCCATTCTTCGTCAAAAATGACCTTGATCTGCGCGGTGCGGCGGCTGCCGGTTGTCAGCAGCTCGTGCTGCAGTACCGCCAAAAACGCGCCGTGCAAGCTGCAAATGATCATGATACGTCACCCGTCCTTTGCAAAGATACCGTCACCGCCGCGTATGTTTTGCTGCTGCCCGAACCACTGCCGAACACATAGCCATTGCCGTTGTTCGGCCCGATGTATAAGCGTACGCACACGTCGATCGTCGTGCCGCTTCGGACGGTGAAATCGACCGGCGCGCTTTGCGTCGCGCTGATGGCGGTCTGGCTGTCGCCGCCGACCGTTCCCGTGACGATGCTGTCTTCATTAAACGTAAATTCATCCTGATTGTCCAGCACGATTTCCGCATCGTCGTAGGCATCAGTCACGACGGAATCTGACATATAAAATGATTTTGTTGTGCCAGCCTGTTTTAGCTGGAGCTGAAAGCCCGTGCCGGTGTGCGCGGCGCCGTCTTTTGTCACGCTGCCGCTGACGCTCAACGCCAGCCGATACGTGCCCGGCGTCAATGTCAACTTGTTGTAAGCAAGCGCCGAAGTCGTGGAGCCGCGCAGGGACTTGTACCACGTCTCGCTGTTCCGCCCCCACAGGCCGATCACATTTTTATCCAGCATCTTGACCCAGATGCCGTCCAATGCGCTTGCAGTTTCCGCGTCCGCCTGCGTGGAACCGGCGGCGATTGCCGCCGCGACTTTATCCTCCGTATTCAGACGGGAAAACGTCCACGGGAACGTCAACAGCTCGGTGTTTTCCGGCACGTTGTCTGTCTGCGCCACGCGCGGGCGGTAATCCGGGCGCAGGATCAGCGCGATCTCGCCGAAGATGCCCGCCGGTGTGGCTGCAGTGCCGAGCAGTTTGCGGTAATAGAGCGTCTTTTTCAGCGTGGTCGCCTCGTACATATACGCCGGGTTTTCCGCCGCAATGCCGATATGCGAGATCGAGCGGAAACGGCTTTTCTGGCTTTCGCTCGCGGACGATTTCGCAAACAGGATCAGATCTCCCGGCCGTATTTTTGTTAATAAGTTTTCGCCCGGCGTACTTGCCAGCGCAAAGCCTGTCATACTGCTGCCGGTTGCGGCTGCGGGATATGCCGCCAGCGCCCCGTCGCGCTTGCTGTCGTAGATCACGGTGCCGATCTTGTAATACAGCTCCGCGATGTCCGCCGCCGTGCGGATTGTGGTATAGCCATCGTGGCCGATGTTGATGCCCGTGCCTGCCGGCTGATAATCAAGGATTTTCTGCGCCCATGCCGGCGCGTTCTGTCTTGCCGCTTTCTTACGGATGCCGGTTGTTCCGTTGCCCGGTTTCCATGTGGAAGCGCTGATCGTATAGTACGGGCTGTTTTGGTAGTCGATGCCGCGCAGCACCAGCCCGACAAAGGTCGAACAGTCAATAATGTTGTTTTGTGCGCGGTAATTGCCGTTGCTGACGTGATCCGTCCACTGCCCCGACGGCGTCACACCGTCGGATTTATACTGTTTCGGCGCACCTCGCAGATTTGCGTTGCCGTTGGCGTCCACATCAAAGATCGACGCGTCGTTGTAATTCCACAGCATCCCGTCCAGATAGCGCGTGTCCATATACGTCCGGGCGCAGGCGGCGACCTCATAGCCGAGATAGCCGTTGTCCGCGTCGCTTTGGAGCGTCGCAGTCATGGGTTTCAGCCGGTCGATCGACCGGATTTTCTCGTTAAATTGGTTGCCGGTCATACTGCGTGCGCCGGTTTCCCCTGTCTTTAACTGAATGGATTTTGCAAGCTCGTTGAATTTCTGCTTTGTTGTGTTAGCCATCGTCGTCCTCCCCTTCGTCGCCGACGTCGTCCGTCCAATCGCCCGTGTACGGGTCGATGTTTTCATCGTCCGGGTATGCGTAATTCCAGAGTGTTTCCAGCGCCGTCTCGCCGCCCGACGCTGCCGCCGTTTCGTTCAGCGCTTCCAGCGCGTCGGCAATCGTGCCGCGTACGTCCGCGCCGGTGTCGGCGTCCATGATCTCGTTGATCAGATCGGTAATGTCCGCCATCGTCTATCCCTCCAGTAAGATGTCGTTGATTTTTTGCAGAGCGACCGCAGTCGCGCTGCGTACGGTCTCGCCGTCCGCGTAGCTGCGGATCTGCTCCAATTCCATGTCAATGTCTGCCATGCGGCATCCTCCTTTTTTTGCATAAAAAAAGCGCTGTGCAGAAACACAACGCAATTTATATTTGACAAAATATGACAATGTGATATAATGCTCTTTGGGTATGGCATGACCCGAAACGGTAGGTGGTTACACTCTTTGCCCTCGCAAGGGGGTGATGCGTATGCAGTATGTTACATACGCGGACTTGTTTACGTTCGCGCTCGTAATCATCGGCATAATCGGACTTGTCTTTGATATTGTCCATTCTTCGCATACAAAGAAATAACCGCCCGAGCTTCCAAACACGGCGGTTAAATCTTTTTTCTGCTGTTTTGAGGGCGTAACCGTCTATCGGTCATGTCATGCCCTTTGCACTTATAGTATATCACATTTGCGACGTTTGTCAAGCGTTTTATTCTGCGTTTTGTCCGCCGCCGTCCAGCGCGTCCACGCGGGCGGTCAGCGCGTCGATCAAAGCCTGCAGATCGTCAACCTGCCCGTCAACATACGATTCCGTCGCATAGCCGGCCGGCTGCTGGATCGCGGCAATCTGCTCATCCACGTATGCCGTCGTCGCGGCGTCGTCCACACGGCGGTCAATCGACACCAGCGACGTGTGAATTTCGTTGATCTGCGTCACGTTGTTGGTGATCTGCTGGCCGTAGCCGTAGGATTCGATTACCTTGCGGACGGACGCGGTGTTGGTGACGTCGGTCAGCGTCTGCACCGTGCGCCCGAGTGTGATCACCGTGCCGGTCGGGTCGGCAAGGTCAATTTCCATTTTGGAAACGACCATATATGTGTCGATCCCGTGCGGCGCGGAAATAATGCGGATGCTGTCGCCGAGCCGTATTTTTTCGACGTCAACGTGCAGCAGGTGCAGATCGACCGCCGTCAGCTCGATCGTATCGGACAGATACACGCGCGCGGCAAGCTCGGCAAGCCCTTTTGTTTTGAGCGCCGATGCCGTGGTCACGTCGTCAAACGTCACCACGGCGACGATCCTGCCGTACAGTGCAATAGCCTCCGCGTCTTCCAGATAGATGCTGCCGCCGTTGACGTCCTTGATCGTCAGGCGGTCTTTGACCGATTCCGCCGACGCGGTTTGACTGTCCGTGTCCAGCTCCTTGCCGAGCGGCACCAGCACCGTGGCGATTTCGTCGCCCTTCACGGTGCGTTTGAGATCAAGTAAGTTTTCGCCGAACGTGATCGTCTGCGTGCCTGTCCCGCCTGCATCGGTCAGGTAGTCCAGATAGCGCGTACCGTTTTCATAGCGCACTTTAAGGTACCCGCCGAGCCGGTCGAGCAGCTTTTCCTGTATGCAGTCCCACGTTGACTCGTAGTTGGAGTAGCGATAGAGGCTGTCGTTGCTGTCGGTCACGGTAACCGTGCCGAGCGCGAAACGCTTTGCCGGGTTGTTCTGCTCCGGGTCGACCTGCGCGTTATGGTTGGCAATCAGCGCGGCAAGGTAGTTCGTGACGCTTATATTGTGGTACTCATGGAACGGCTGGATGCTGTCGAGCAGATACGCAAGCTCGCCCTCGCAATCCAGCGTTTTAAGCTTTTGCATATCCTGCGTATCGTTGAGGACGCGCCCCGCCCAGAGCCGTTCGCCGTCCTGCGTGATTACGATCTCACTTTTGAGCTTGTGCACTGCGTCATACAGCGGATGCACCGGCGCAAGCGTCGCCGCAAAGCTGCCGTGTTTGTTGAGCTCCAGCGTCAGTTTCGGGTCGAGCAGCACCAGACGTTCCGCACCCAAACGCGGATCATGCAGAATTTGTCCGTCGCAGGTAACCGTATACATCAGAGCGCCCCCTCCCGAAATTCGATGGACACGCGCGTGTACGGCTGCGACGCCGACACCGTGAGCGTGTGCGCCTGCGGCGTCAGCACGATCTGCGCGACCTTGTAGCTGCCTGCCGGAACCTCATACGCCACGCCCTCGAATCCGACCGTGATCGGCTGATTGGTGATGATCGCTGGATTGACCGGCATCACCAGCCCGGCAAAGTCAAACGTTTTGGTCTTGCCGGGCGGCACGTAGACATTTGCGCAGCTCTGCGGCAGCGGCGTCGCATCAAACCGCAGCGGATCCCACTGCCAGCCTTTTTCCGTTGACAGCAGCCTGCTCAACTTGTACGGGAACGCGTCCACTTCGATGGTGACGGTGCTGTGGTTGACGGCTTCCTCGTTGCTGCTTGTCATTTTGCACAAGCCGTCATAGTACCAGTTCGCGTCTTCGTCGAGGATCACGGGCAACTGCTGACAGTGCAGCGCCGCCGCGATCGCGCTGTATGCCACCGCCCGGCGGAACGGCGGTTCGAGCAGATCGAATTGAAACGCCAGCGTGCGGTTTTGATAGACGGTAATGCCGTCCGTCAGCGCTGTGGATAGATCCATTTTGCCGTTGCTGCCGGTCACGTCAACCTCGTAGGACTTGCGCTCCGGCATAGGGACCGACTTACCTGTCAGGATCAAGCCGAAATCGTCATAAGAATGCAGCGTGCCGAACGTCACGCCGTTTGTGATGCTCATGTGCCGCGCCCCTTTCGGATTGAGATTTTGCCGAGCGCCGTGTCCATACGGTTGGCGGTTCCGCCGACAAGCACGTCGCCGTCAAGGTACATCTCAATGATAATATCTTTGATGCAGTTGGCGACGGTGCGTTCGATCATGCCGAGCAGCGACTGCGTGCCGACGACGGTCTCACTGCCTGCCTCGCCGCCGCCGAGGAGCTGCCCGCGATTGCCGATGCCGAAGATCGTCGGGTTGTTGAGGATCATGCCGTCGTCCATCGCCTTTGCGTGCCATGCGATACTCAAATGCGGACGTACACCTTTCAACAGATCGCCGATCTTCCACCCATTCGGCGTGATCGTGAATTTCGGAAGTTTGATATGCGGCATCGTGAATTTCCAGTTTGAAATCAAATTTTTTATACTTTGGAAAACATTTGAAACCGTTTCTTTTATCTTGCCGAAAACAGATTTGAATTTGTTTAATATTGCCGACAGCTTACCGCCGGTCAGCTTATCAATGATGTTAAACCAACCGTCAAGAATCCATTTGATTGCCGCCAAAACGCCCGATATAATGCCCTTAACGCCGCCGCCTGCATTGCGGAAAGCAGAAACAATTGAAGCAATGAAATCAGAAATAGGCTGTACAAAGCGCTCATTGATCCATCCGACAAGCTCGTCGAAAATCTCCTTCATTTTTTCAAAATGTTCCTGCACAGGCGCCACAATATGCTGCGTAAACCATGTGGCAACGTCGCCGGGAATTGCTTTGATCTTTTCCCAGAACTCCCGTGTCGGCGCGGCAATTTTTTCCTCGAACCACGCGGCTATATCACCGGGAACCGCTTTGATCTTTTCCCAAAGCTCTTTTGCCGGTGTGACAATGTGCTCTGTGAACCATGCAGGGAGATTGCCAAAAAACTCTTTGATCTTCGCCCATAGTTCGTCGACAAACTCGCGGAACGGCGTGCATTTTTTGTACAGCACCACAAGGATCGCGATCAACGCAACAATAGCGGCAACAATAGCGGCAATAATAAGAACAATCTGGTTTGCGGCAAGGAACGATCCAAAGCCGGCGACTACGCCCTTGACCGCCTTGATCGCCGCTGTGATTTTCGGCGCGAGCGTCAAGATCGTGCCGATCGCGCCGACAACCTTGCCGATGATGATCAGCACAGGCCCGAGCGCGGCGACGATGCCGAGAATGACAACGATCGTCCGCTTTGTGCCGTCGGAAAGATTGCTGAAGCGTTCTGTCACCGTTTTTACGATGGCGACGATTTTTTCAAACACCGGCATTAACGACGTGATAACCGTTGATCCGAGATCAATCACCGCATTTTTGCCCTGATTCAGTGCGACCTTTGCCTTTTGACTCGGTGTTTCCAGCTTTTCCAATGCTGCGGCTGTCGCGCCTGTGGAATCGTTCATGCCGTCGACTGCATCGTTAAATTCATCCACACCGCCCGACGTCAGCGTCAAGGCCGCCTTTCCTGCTTCCGCGGATCCCCATAGATCATTAAAGTTTGTCCCGCTTTTTTTGCAGTGATCTTGCAGGATTTTCAGGACGTCGCCGAGCGAATTGCCGTCCGCCATCAAATCTTGGAACGATTTTCCTGTTTTTTCTTTCAGCAGGTCGGAAACCGTTGTGCCGCCCTTTCCAAGCTCGTTGAGCATGGAGTTCATATATGTTGTGCTTTGCGCCGTGGCGATACCTTTCGCTGTCATGATGGAATATGCGGCGCCAAGCTGGTCAAGTCCGACGTTCATGGAGTTAGCGGTCGGGATCACCTTGCCCATGCTGGCGCTCAATTCCGCAACGGTTGTTTTACCTTTGTTCTGCGTTTGGATCAGAATGTCGGAAACCTTGTTGACCTCCCCTGCTTCCATGCCGTAAGCATTCAGAATCGTCGTCAAAACGTCGATGGATGCGCCGGTGTCTGTAAAGCCTGCCTTTGCCAGGCTCGTGGCGGCAGATACGAAATTCACGGCGTCGCCGGTTTTCTGCCCGGCAGAAATTGCGTTATATGTCGCGTCCGCGATCTCTGATGCACTGATGCCGGTCTGATTGCTTAAATCGGTGATTTGTCCTTTTAGCTTATCAAGCGATGTGTCAGACGTATCGGCAATGGTGTTGACCTTTGCCATCGCGTCCTCAAAATCAGACGCCGCGACGATTGATCCGCTTAAAATTCCTGCAGCCGCGCCGGAAAAAACAGACACCTTTTTTCCGACGTCTTCGATCTTGCCGCCGACGTCCTTCATCTGCTCGCCGACGGCAGCGACCTTCTGCGCGCCGACGGAACCGAAGTTGCTTAACTCCTTTTCCAGCGATTTAAGCTGATCCTCCGTGTTGATAATCTCACGCTGAAAATCGCGGTACTGCTCCTCCGTGATCTCGCCCTTATCAAACTGTGCCTGCACCTGCTCCTGCGTGTCACGCAGGGTTTGCAGCTTGTCTTTTGTCGCTTCGACCTCGCGCGTTAAAATCTGCTGTTTCTGCGCAAGCAGTTCCGTATTTTTCGGGTCGATCTTTTTCAGCAGCGTATTGACGCCGCCGAGTTCTTTCTGTAAATCTTTTGATTTGCTTTCCGCATCGTTTAGCGCCATGCCGAGTTTTGTGGTATCGCCGCCGATCTCGACGGTGATGCCCGCGATTTTAGTCGCCACACTTCGCCCTCCTTTTTGCACCGAATTTTTCGCGCAGCTTGGCGCGGTCGGGCTTGGTCTGTTCCAGCCGCCACGCGTTTTTCAGGTATTTTTCACCGTCCTCTGTCTGCCGGGCGCGGTCTATAAACGCGTCGCGCCGCAAGAGCAGATAGTCGTACAGATCCAGATCGGCAAGCTCGTACCAGTTCAGCCGCGCATAGTCCATCACCAGCTTGTTGCCGATCGTGTATATCTCATAGGGCTGCCCTTTCTTCTCCCTTTCCGGGTAAAAGGGCAGTATCAGTTTTTTTCGTTATAAATGTCTTCGACGAATTTTTGATAAACACTGAAAAATTGCAGTATTTCGTCAAGCTCAAAATCCGCCAGCATGTCCGGCGTGACGGTGTAACCCGTGCGGTTGTGGCTTAAGATCTTCGCCATCAGATTACACACGGCGTCAAAATCCTGCGCGTTTTTTTCATCGCCGACGATCGCCTGCATTTCCTGCATCAGCTTTTTGTTCGGCGAACGCAGGAATAGCTCGGTTTGTTTTTCATCCGCCAGTGTAACCGGCAGATACTTTTTTTGCACATTGTTAAAATCGAAACCGGTTTCCATTTTGTCACCTCCATAAATACGAATATAGGGCAAGCCTTGCGGCCTGCCCGTTTGGTTAATCCGGACTGTCGTTTTCGTCTTCTTCGTCGTCCGCTGCGATGCTGCCGATCTCTTCGATGTACTGAATCAGCGTGCCGTCTTCGTCCTGCGGTTCGCAGGTGATTTCCACGTCAACGACCGTTTCTTTGTCCCTCTGGAACGCCAGCGTAAAGCCGCTGGTGTTCAGACCGACCACAAGCACCCAAATATCGCCGTCCACGTTGTCCGTGTGATGGAAGCACCAGACGTATTTCGTGTTATCAAAATTGCCGACGCCGCCGATTTTGACGATGCGCTTGCCGGACTCTGTCTCGGTGTCCGCACGCGCTGTGGAACAGATTTGTTCCAGACGCTTGCCGATGAGCGACATCAAGCCGGTTTTCAGCGTTGCGTTTTCCTCTGTCAGCACGGTTTTTTTCAGCTTGCCGCTGTCGTCCGACGCTGTGTAGAACGAGGGCGAATACTCGATCGTTGCGCCGCCCTGGATTGCGCCGATCAGGTTGTCATTAACACACAACGAGTCAATGTCCGGCACTTCGTCGGTGAACGCCTGATAGTACAAGTCGCCGGAGCCGAGTATAATGGATTCTTTGTCGCGTTTGCCAGTGGTTTCCGTTGCGGTCGTTTCAATTTCAGACATGATAATCCTCCTTTAGTTTTTCGACGATTTCCTCGTCAAAGTCGTAAACGGTCATAAAAAACCGTTCGTCTTTGATGTACGTCGTCGTTTTTGTGTAAGTGATTTGTTTGGCGAGCAGGTACGCTTCCAGCGCGTCATGCTCGCCGCCGTCGTTGGTTTCGGTGTAATGCTCGATGCTGACGGCGTGCATCTTGTAGAACAGCTTGCCGTCGCCGCCGTGCGTGCTTTCGTCGTCCAGAATCACCGCACACGGGAACGAAACGTCCGCCGCATCGCGGAACGCCGTGACTGTGACAGGTTCGCCGAGCGCCTGCGCAAGCTCGCGTTTGAAATCATTTAGATACACGGCGGATCGCCTCCTCGACGTTTTTTGTCAGATTCCTTTCGGCATATTCCTCGCCCTTTGCAATATGCGGAAATGCGCGGGTTCTGCCGCCGGATCGCGTCAGGTGTCCCTTTTCCAGCAGGTGCGTTAAGCGGTAATACGGCGCTTTGACGTACCATGTTTTGGTGTACGTTCTGCGCCAGCCGGTGGTTTCCGTCTTTTTCAACGCAAACGCTCTGCGATAGTTGCCGGTGCGGTCTTGAAATTCCGCGCTTTTGCGGATTTCCTCTTTCGTTTCTTTCGCCGTTTTATCGACGGCTTTTTTTACGCCGTTGTAAACGTTTTCCGCGTAGGATTCGAGCTGTTCTTTTACGACATCCGACAGTTCGTCCTGCTTAATGGTTGCCATCTTTGTTTACCCCGTACCGCCGCAGCGTCAAAATGGTACAGGGCGGGCAGGTTGCCCGTGTGGGCTGCGCCTGTTCCACCCTGTAAACTGTGTCCTTGATAATCACCTTGTCGTCCGCGCGGACGTCCTCTGTGTACGGGACGTGGATCAACAGATCGACCTTGACGCCCGCCGTTTTTGCGGCATAGTGCCGCTGCATACTGACGGTGCGCTTTCCGTACCGGCAGAGCGTTTCGCCGATGCGGCATTTGCCGTCGTTGAACGTCAAAAATTCAATCGGCTTCGCCATCGTTCCCGACCTCCTGCGCTGTGAGATAGGCGTTTACTGTGTACCGCGCGTGAAGAGACGCCAGCGCCGGCGCGTAGTTTTCCATAAACTGTGCCGACGCCTGCGCGTTGGCATACCGGCAGTAATCCACCAGCATGCCGCGCGCTTCCGCATCCTGTTCGTAATCCAGCGCAGCACCAGCGATGCGCTCCATCATCGCGTCGCCTTGTCTTAGATAGCGTTCCAGACGATCGTCCAGCTCGGCGTCCGATTCAAACAGCGGATAGCCAAGCTCGTTTTTAACGTCCGTCAGCAGGATCGGCGTCAGCTCCGCAAGCATCATTCTATGCTGCCGCTTCCGCCGGCGTCGATTTCTGTGCCGCCGCTTTCTTCGCTGCTCAGCGAAACGGCGGAAATGCCGGAAATATCCAACAGCAGGAAGCTCTTGGAATCCTTCGGGCAGCCGTTGGCGTGCAGTTTTGAGGCGTAAACGCGCACATCGTCGAGGAATTTTACGGAATCGTCAAAGTCGATCGCGCCCGTCTTGCCGCCATAACCGCCGCGCAGAATGTAGTTTTTGCCGATGCCGAATACTGCTTCGCCCACCGTCACATTGGCGTCCTGAATGATTTCCAGCGGCATGGGAAGCGTATAAACATACTCGCCTGCTGCGTTGCGGTATGCGATCTTCGGCAGCACTCGAAGGTAGTAATCCATCGGGTTGACGACAAGGATCACACCTTTGACAGTGCGGCTTCTGCCGGTTTCGTCCTCTGTCAGCGCCGCGAACAGTGCGCAAATCGTGTCCACGTTCAGATCTGCGATTGTGACCGCGTCCATCTGCGGATATTCGCCGTTGACGACAGTCGCCGTCGCGGACACGTCGCGATCCATACCGATCGGGCAGTTTTTGCCATTGCCGCTGATCACAGCTTTGCAAAGCGCGAGACCCGTCGCTTCCACAAGCAGCGCACGGACGTAGGCGTCGAGCCATTCCAGACCTGCCTGCAGCATATCCTTTGCGATCGGCATCCATGCGGTCAGCTTGCACGATGTGATGTCAAGCATATCCAGTGCGCCGGAAAGCTCCTCTGTGATCGCCGTGTTCAGTGCGCCCCATTTTGCCAGCGCGGCAGACGCGCCGTTGCGCAAGACTTTGTTGACCAGTGTCGGCGTGACTTCAAAATCAATCGCCGCCAAAAGCGGAAATTCGCTCTGAATGCCCGCCGTGACTTCGTTGATGACAGTTTCCGGGTAAGCGCTGTCAAGCCCCGTGAACGCCTGCTTGACGTCGCCAGTTTCCAGCGCCGTGCGCAGATGCTCGTAAAACGTGCGCTCCTCTGCAGTGAGCTGGTGGACGCCGCGCTGTGCGAGGATCGCCGCGTCCTGCGTCTGCTTGTACGCGTCATAGTCTGCCGTGATGTCGTCACGGACTGCCTGCGCGTACTGCTCGAAGACTCCCGACACCTTATCCGTGTCCTCGCCGTTGAGGGCGTCTGCCAACGCCTGCCGGAAGTTGAGTTTGTTCAAATCTTTGGATTTCATGGTTTATTGCTCCTCTCTTTTTTTGGCAGCTTGTGCCGCCATTTTTTGAATAATGGTTTTGTTTGTCTGTGCCGCCTGCCGCATGATCTGCTGCTTGTAGTTCTGATGCAGCCGCTGTGCGACGGTTTTCGGGTCTTCTGTCTGCTTGGTTTCGATCTGCTCGCATAAGCCGTATTGCAGGCATTCCTCCGGCGTCAGCCACGTTTCCGCATCCAGCAGCGATTGCAGCGTTTCATCCGGCAGCTTGTCGCCTGCGTGCTCCTTGTAAGCACGCGTGCTCTGCCCGTCGATTTTTTCCAGATCGTCCGCAGCACGGCGCAGCTCGTTTGCATTGCCTGCCGCCAGCATCCACGCGTGATGGATAAACATCAGCGACACGGAACTCATGACGACCGTATCGCACGCCATGGCGATCACGCTCGCGATCGAAGCGGCAAAGCCGTCGATGTACGCCGTCTTTTTGGCCGGATGCCGCGCCAGCAGCGAGTAGATACCGACGCCTTCGCGGACGTCGCCGCCGTTGGAGTTGATATGCAGGTCGATCTGCCTAATGTTCTTGTTCTCATCCAGAATTTTCTGCACGTGCTTGGAGCTCGTTTCGCTCTCGATTTTCGCGCCGCTCCACCAGTCGTATCTGTCCGGCTCGATATCGTCGTACAGATAGATTTCCAGCGTTTCCGCCTGCTGCCGGATGGCCATATTCAGCCCGTTCGGTTCAAGACTCATTTGTTTCACCTCCCTCCACCGATTCGTAGTTTTTCGTTCGGATATATTCCTGCGACGCCTTGGTGTTCAAAGGCACGTCGCCGAAACGCACGCGAATTTCGTCCGCGTTGTACACGGAATCCGCCAGCAGCTTGTCTGCCTTTTCCGCGACCGCAAACGGGTCAATGTAGCGGATGCGGCTTGTGTTAATGAACAGATAGCTGCCGCGCTTGTATTCCTGCGCGCCGTAGCGCTTGGCGATGATCTCATTCTGCAGCAGCTCCGCGAACGGCTTGACGGCGTAGGTCAGCGTGTACTCGATCGCGCCGCTGACGTCGGCAAGGTTACCTTTGAGCAAGCTCGGATGGATCCGGAACGCCCGGCCGACCTCCGTGTAGACCTCATCTTTCAGGTTGATGATGTCCACAACGTCAGACGTCGACTTCTTGCTGCCCTCGCCGGAAATCTCCGTGTATTCCTGCCCTTTCGGGAGCACGACGAGCGCGTTTTCTTCCGTGAAATAGGTCTTGAACCGCTCGCCGTACAGATCGGCAAGCGCCCGGTTCCATGCCTCGTCGTTCTGCGGGATCAGTCCGGACGATACGACGCCCTTCCGGCCGCCTGCGCGCTTGTATTTTGCCATCGCCATACTCAGCAGGCGTTTATAGCCCGCGAGTAGTCCGTTCAGCAGCGCTGTGATGTTCTGATCGTTCAGCGTCATATGCAAAACATCATCTTCTGAGAACGTCCGTGTCAGCGTCAGATCGCCGACCACGACGTTTGTGAACGTGTCCGGGTACAGCGCGTAGGATTTCCGCTCAAAGCTGTCCGCAACGTACAGGCCGCCCGGCAGCTCGACGATCAGGCACTCGTTATTCCATACGAGCTTTGAAACGACTTTTGACAAAAATTCGACCTTTGTCTGCTTGTTGTTCGGCCGGATGTTCCAGAGGTAGTATTCGTCCTCCTTGATGCACTTCCCGGCGTGCAGCGTCTGAAACTCGCAGTTGGCAAGATTCGCCGCAATCAGGCTGATCGCCGTTTGCACCGCAAAATAATTCTGCGCCAGCGTCAGCTCCTCAGAGCTTTCCGCCAGCGCAAGCTCGACGGTCGACCGCCGCGTGAAAAAATCTTTCAAAAATCCCATGTGATGCCTCCTAATAGCTGTAAACGGCAAAATCGCCGCTTGGTGTTTGCGCACCGTCCGTCAGATTTTCCGACCCGCAGAACGCGTGCACCAGCGCCATGAAGCCGTCTGTTTTGCGGCTTTTCGGTTCCTTTTTCTCGAACGTGGTGTTCCCCTGCTTATCCGTCACCTTACAGGCGTTGTTTGTGTACCAGCGCATCAGCGGATTATCACCCCAGACGATCCGCTGTGTGGCGAACGCGGATTCAATCACCGGCGCCCAGCGCATTTGCGTGACGCGTTTCGTCAACAGCAGCCGCTTTTTATCGCCGGTGTCAAAGCCGGCGTTTTTCAGCGCGTTGGCAAGCAGTGTAAAGCGGAAGCTGTCCATCGAAAACACGCGGTGCGTGTACCGCCGGAACTGCTCGGCAAGCCACTCCACTGGGATCTCCGGCGCGATTTCCGGCGCGTCAACAAACGTCAAAAGCCCTTGCTGCTCCCACTCTTTGAGCGGCGCCTTGATGCGCGGCAGGTCTGGCGAACGGGAACAGACCCACGTGTGCGTGATCCAGTAGTACACGTCTTTGTATTTGAACAGCAGACCGGCAGCGACAAAGTCCGTCGTTTTGGAATAGTCTATCGCCGGCACGCATTCGCACCCGGTCAGATCCGGCAACGGACGGTTTGTCGCCAGCACGTTATCCCAGCTTGTCACGTCATTTTCCAAAATCGCCGGCGGAATGTTCATGCGCTTGACGATAAAATCCTTTGTCGGGTTCGGATCAAGGATCCACTCGGCGTACTCCTTGCGCATTTCGTGCAGCAGATCGGGCAGATACCGCAGCGACGGATTTGCCATGTGCCAGTTGCGTTCATCATGCACAAGCTCGATGTCCGGCAGGCGGAACACGACCGGCAGCAAGCCGAGATCATCCGCGCCCTTGAACAAGATTTCGTCGGCACGCAGCTTGATCGTATCAAGCGGTCCACCGCGCACCCTGCCATCCGTCGTCAGGATCCCTTTTTTCGGAAAAGGCACCTTGCCCAGACCGCTTTCCGCAACCTGAATCAAGTCGTCGTTTTCGTATGCGTGATATTCGTCAAAATACAGCGAGCCGGGACGGTAGCCGTCCTTTGTCTTTGGCGCTGCCGTGTTGTATTGCAGGACGTTACCGGTTTTTCTGTGCCGGATTTCCTCCTTATTCCAGCTAAAATACCGCTTGAATAACTTCGGCTTTCCATCCAGAATGTCATACACATCGTTAAACGACGTCTTTGCTTGCTTTTCACTGGTTGCAAAAATGTCGATCTCGTATTTCCGCACGCCGATCGCCGGCGTCAGGTTTGCAAAGCTCTCAAACGACATATAACCGTTCTTTCCGGTGCCTCTGCCGCTGAGCAGCAGCAGATCCGGGAAGCGCAGAAAACTTTCCGGCGTATACAGACAATTGCGCAGCGCAAAGATAAACTTTTCCCATGGGAAAAGGTCAAACGGGAAGTGCTGCTGTAGGATCATACACTTGCCGAGCTGCTCGGTGTCCAGCCGCACGTCCTCCTGTGTCAGCGTCCGCTCAACCTTATCAATCAGCGCAAACTGTTCCGGGCAGCATGGCAGGTCGCCGTACCGCACAAGCTCGATGTATTCGTTGATTTCCGGGATATTTTTATAGTCCAAACGCATCACCGTCCGGCTGCTCGATGCCGTCGGTTCTTAGCCCGAGCTGCGTCAGGATCGCCAGCTTTTGGCGGTTATAAATCACGGCATTTTTCACGCAAGGATTCTCTTTTTCATACTCTTTTCCTCCATGAGAGCAGCAGTTTTATACCGATAAAATTATATTACCGACGGAAACCTGTGTCAAGGAAAAACAGTCGCCTGAGCAGCCGGGACAGGCTTCGTCCGCCTTTGGCATTTTTCCTTTCCTTTTCACATATGCTTATCCATAAAGC
>ERZ842401.1892-NODE-1892-length-28779-cov-10.340482_pt1 | contig 28779 bp, 5 predicted proteins | sample MGYA00521270_ERZ842401 | MGnify/ENA primary metagenome ERZ842401 (study PRJEB31892, sample SAMEA3878208) | bioreactor metagenome | biome: Moose rumen | place: Sweden | collected 2011-10 | study: EMG produced TPA metagenomics assembly of the PRJEB12797 data set... | reverse complement strand
ACCACGCCCTTCTCGGTCGTCACGCGCACGAAATAGGTGCCCTTGGCGTAACCGCTCAGGTCGAGGTTGACGGTGTGGTCGTTCACATTCATCGTGTTCAGAAGCTTGCCGTAGGCATCGTACACCTCCACATTCTCCATTCTCCATTCTCCATTCTCAATTTGAATGAGGCCTGTGGTCGGGTTCGGGAAGACCGTCACCGTATTGTCCAGAGTGTAGTCGTTGATACCGTCGGGATTCGTGGTGAAGGTGATGGTGGTAGAAGGATCGCTCGTCACACCGTTGGTGCAATGGGCAATCACCTGCACTTCGTAGGAGGTCTCCGGGGTAAGGCCCGTCAGCGTGTGCGGGTTGCTGGAGGTGGTGGTGGTGTTCCAGGAGGTGGCACCAGCCACTCTGTAGTTGACATCCCAGCTGGTGACATCGCCCTGTTGCGTCCAGGAGATGTTGGCAGAACTCTCCGTGATGTTGGTAGCCTGCACGTTGGTCGGCGACGGGCAGGTCTCTTGCTGCTGTTCTTCTGCGGTCTTGAACGTCATAACAGCAGACCAGTCGGAGACATTGTTAGTATCGCACACTGCCTGCACGCGCACCTGGTACTGGGTATTGGCGGTAAGGCCTGTCAGCGTGTGGCTCGGCGTGCCCGTTACGGCAATGGAGTTCGACCAGTCGCCGGATGCCGTCTTGTACTGGAGGTTCCAATCCGTCTCGGTGTCGCCCGGGGTCCAGGTAATGGTGGCGGAGGTTGTCGTCACATTCAACGTGTCCAAATTGGAGACCGCGGCACAGACCGGAATCACATCCACGAGGATGTCGTCAAAATAGGCATAGTTATAGTCATTGCATTCGTATTTGAATGCTATGGTGTGGGCGTTGCCGCTGTATTGGTCAAAACGTACAACCTTGCTTTCCCACGTGTTGCCGGAAGAAACGGTTATTGTGTCGTAGGGCACAAAGGTCGAGGCATTCGTGTTGTCGGTCATAGTGCCCACCAACAGCGTACCGTCACTATAACTGAACCGGGTCTGCATAGAGAGTTGCAGCGTGTTGAGGTTTATCGTATTGTCAAACTCGGGAAGAGTAACGATGTTCAAGTCGCCGTTTGAAGACAAATACATAGAAAGGGAAGCAGGTGCGGAAACATTATACGAAGTGGAGACCTGGGCGTAGGAAGACCCCTGACTCAAGTCTTTCCAGCAAGTAGGCATTCCGCCTGAAGCGTATGTGTCGAAGTTCTCAGCGTAAGGAAGAGTGCTGATGGGTGTGCATTCGGTGGTGAAGGAAACCATATTCCAGCCGGCATACGTGCCATCGCCGCAATCCGAACGGATATAAGCTACGTAAGCCGTGGCGGGGGTCAATCCAGAGATGGAATATGAGGTAACATTGGAGACCGTGACAGGCGTTTCATTGTCGGGGTTAATGGTCGGGGCGCCATACACAATCTCGAAGTTGGTCTGGCTTCCAACGAAACCACTCCAGTCAAGTGTTACTCCCGTACTGGTAAGGTTAGTCACCGACATAGAAGGCGATACGCAGTTTACACAAGTGGTGAAAATCTCATAACCTTGATAGTTATTGGAATTATCAGAGCGGAAATAAATGGTCAGCGGTCCGGTGGAGGATGTAATAGTCGGAATCGTGTAGGTTTGGCTGGATGAGGTTTGGTTGGTCTTCAGAATCTCGTTGGCCGTGCCCACGCCATCGTAGAAAATCAAGTAGTCCCAGGTGCTGCTCTCGGCCACCAAGGTACCGTACACCTGCACGAAGCTGCCTGGCTGGTCAGGATAGAGCACTAAATAGGCATTGGTGTTATCGGCATAGTTGCCAGTAAGACCGCCGTTGTCGTAAATGACGGCACCACAGGTGTAGAGAGTATCCCAACCGGAGGTGCCCATATTATAAGAGCCCAATGCAAAGGTCAGAGGACCCACCCACATACTGTAGTCACCACTGCCGCAGTCAGTGCGCACATAGACACGATATTGGATGGCGGTGGCAAGGTTTGTGAGTTCGTAAGTGGTGTCAGACAAAGAGATGGCTTGGGAGGCATCGATGGTGTCGTTGGGTGCCAGAACAAGCATTTCCCAGTTAGCGTCGTTGATAGAGGCTGGCGTGAAATGCACGGTGGCAGAACTACTTGTCGTGGAATCTAAGGCCAAATTGTACGGGTTGCCGCAGGTCATGCCCGTCACCGTAATGTTGTCAATGGCGGCGGCAGGGAAATCACCTTGAGAATAGTCGTTTTTCCATAAGAAATAGAGTCTTTGGGTGGTATTGGCATATTGGGAAGAAATGGAAAACTCTTCGTGACGCCAAACGGAGTCTTGGTTGAAACGTCCGAGGAGCGTGGCATTCGAAGGAGCAGTTTCGGTGCCGGCGGTCACTGTGGCAGGAGCTCCCATGTAAACCTCCAAATAGTCGAATGTGGATTCGCCGTTGCATCTCCAGTCAAATGAAAGGTTAAATCCAGAACTGTTGTCGAAAGCGATATCTCGATAGGCCCACACAACAGATGTGCTGGTATTATCATATTCGTTGTTGAGGCCATTGTTATTGGAAATATAAAGGGCACTGTCGCCGCTGCTGTGAACAGCACCGCCGATGTACCACTTATTGGTTTGCGAGCCGTTCACGAGGGTCCAGGCTGCATTCTCCGTGGCATCCTCAAAGTCGCAGGTGTAGGGCACCGGGGCGGCGAGAGAAGAGAGTGTAGTAACCGTGGTTGTTTTCCACGGAGCGTATGTACCGTCGTCGCACTGCACACGGAGATAAACATCGTAGGTGGTACCCGAGGTGAGGTTGGTCATCGTGTAAGAGGTGAGTCCGGTAGCCTGTTCCGGAGTAACCGTGTCGGGGTTGAAGCCGGCGGGACCATAGACAATCTCATAAGTGGCCTGTCCGCCACTGTTGTCGCTCCAGTTCACCGTAACCTCGTCCATACCCACAGTGCCGACGCTCAATTGCGGGGTAAGGCAACTTATACAGGAAACGTTGAGGGCAAAGCCTTCTTTCACCAAGCTGCCGTCAGAGTAGAAAAGCAGGGTCAACGGGCCGGAGGTGGAGATACAGTTCACCGTCAGGTTCTCGCCTTTGTATTCGGCGAGCGGGGTTCCGGAAGTGGTGACGCCATCGAAAACTTGCAGATAGTCGCAGCAACTTTCCGTGGAGGAGGTGCCCGTTATCATCACCATCGCACCCGGCGTGGCGGGATAGATGGTCAGCGTGGCATTACAATTGCTGGAGTAGTTGCCGGCAATACCGCCGTTGTCGTAGATAACGGATCCGCAGGTGTAGAGGGTGTCCCAACCGGAGGTGCCCATATTATAGGTACCAGGGGTAGCCATCACCGGGCCGCGCCAGCTGCTGACATCGCCGCCACAATCGGCCTACACATAAAACTCGTATGAGGTTCCACCCGTAAGGTTGTTGACAGTGACCGTGGGGGTGGTGCTTACATATTCTATGTTGTTCACCACCGTGTCGGGGATGAAACCCACTGGGCCATACACCACATTCCAGGAGGTGGCAGTGCCAACTTCCGTCCAGGAAAGGGTAACACTGTTGGAAGAGGAGCCTGTCACCGTCAGGCTGGCTGGTTTCATACAGGTTGGTATTTCGGAAACCTCAACATTGTCGATACTCAGATAGTAGTTGCTGTAGCTTCCGCCCACATACTTGAAGGCTATATAGTAATTGTCGTTGGGATTGACCTGTATCGTGTCAAAGGTGATGTCCACTTCTGTGAGCGTGGTGGTTTGGGGACACGTGTAGAGGCTCACAAACGTGTTTGCGTCAGTGAGGCTGGTCATATAGCCCACGTGCAGAATGCCGTTGGAACTACCCGTACCTTCATTACGATAGGTAAATGTCATCTGTAGGCCGTCAATGGAACTCGGCATCTCCGGCAAGATAGCATAAGCGGGCGTGGAAGTGCTCGACTTGAAAAAGAGGCTGTTGCCCGTAACAGCGTAAATGTTGTACGAAGTGAGAAACATCTGCGGATAATCGGAAGTGCTGGAGACGTTGTTCAGGATGGTCCAGCAGACAGGATAGTCCACATTGGGGAATCCACTGGGTGCACTGACACCTGTGGAGACATTGGTGTAACTATTGAAGTTCTCGTTATAAGGAAGTGTGATGTTGCTACAGTCGGCCAAGGTTCTGAAATCCACACTGACTTCAACACTGTACTCGCTGCCACAGTCGGTTCTGACGTATGCAGTATAGTCGGTAAACGGAGTCAGGCCCGTAAAGGTGTATGAAGTGTCGGTGCTTACAGAGGTCCAAGTGACGTTGTTCCAGTCAACAACCGTACCTGCCGGGGCAAGATATACCTCATAGTTCATACCTGCTTCACGCGGGGTCCAGGAAAACTCGGCAGAGGTGGTGGTCACAGAGTCTATATGAAGGTCATTGGGAATCAGACAGGTGGCACCACCTGTGTAGAAGAACGTGGTTTTGGGGATAAAGTCCATCACGGAAGGGGATATGAATGACAAATCGGAATCATAACCCTGCATAGAGCCTCCCATAGCTGTCACACCCAAGAACTCAGTATGCGCGTAGTTGCCAACAGTCGTAGAGTAAATCTCCAAGAGCAAGTTGCCGCCATTATAGGTGTATGGAGTGTTAAATACAATAAGCAGCAAATTGTTGTCAAAGGATAAAGTGCCCGTATATACCATATTGGCATTCGTAGTTCCAAGGAACGAAGAAGAAGAGGACGGGAAAGACGATTGAGTCACTTCCGTCAATTTCACCACGAAGGAAGATGTGAGCTGACTGGTCGGATTGGAGCTCAAATGGAAAGCCATCGCCGAAACGGTCGCACCCACCATATCCGCCAACATTGAAGACGGATAGATTGTCTGCGATTTCAAATAATCATCGGCATACCAGCCATAGACCGGCACATACTCGTTCACCACCGTGCCGTTGGCCACAACAGAGGTGTTCATTCCGGCACCCATTTGGGTCATAAAAGAGACGGGGGCACTCCAAGATGCCGTGTCACCCACCGTACAGATGGGACGCACACGGACCGTATAAGCGGTGAAACTATTCAGGTTGGTAAGGGTGTAGGGATTGGCATAGGCCTCTTCAATCTGACCATTCACTTCCACTTGATAGGCATACGGGGAGGCAACGGAGTCCACCCATGCCAGGTCGGCGGAGTTCTCCGTGACATTGCTGGCAGCCAAATTCTTGACTGGAAAACAGGTGGGGGCAGGGCCCACGGTCACATCGTCCAGGAAGAGATAGTATTCATCGTTGCAATTGAAATGACGGAAAGCGATATAGACGGTCTGTCCAGCGTATGCGGAAAGGTCTATCATACGCTCTGTCCAATCAATATTTTGACTTTGGAGGGTCTCCTGGTGCAACAAGGTGAAAGAGCTGATATTGGTTGGCGATGTGGTGGAAACATAGACACCATAGTGTTCAGCAGCATAACTGGTATCATAAATTGCCACATAGTAAGTAAGCACCTCCGCAGTGCCCACCGTGATGGCTGGGGTTACCAACCAGTTGTCGGGCGTAAGGTCACCGTCATTTTCGTCGTACGATTGGGAACATACAAAATCCGTCCCAGCGTGAGGGTTGATGGTTTCTCCTGCCAGAAGGACAGATGCCCTCACCCAGTTATAACCATCGTTGTCGCTGTCAATGTTTGTCCACGTGGAGGGAATTCCGGATTCAAATCCTTCGTGGAAGTTTGTCTGTGCTTTCATTGCCCAAGGAAACAAAAGCACTGTAAGAAACAGTAATAATTTTTTCTGCATAGTGATTTGTTTAGTAAGTATATTATAGTATTAAAATCTTTTCAAAAAAGCGGGCAAAGATACAAAAAAAGATTTTTATTTTTTTCCCATTAAAATTTTATGATAAGACGGAGATTTTAGACTTGAGACTGAAGACGTAAGACTTTGACTGGAGACTTTCCTTGAGCAGTCCCGAAGGGACAAAATCCCAGTAACCCCGCACAAGGCGAAGCCGCAGTGTGGGGTGCACGCACACAAGCGACGAACAGGTGCGCAGTGTGGGGACCGTGAGGGGGTACAACGCACAAGGCGAAGCCGCAGTGTGGGGCCGTGAGGGGGGGTGAGGGCCGTGAGGAGGAACCCCGTAAATCGCACATCGTAAATCGCACATCGCAAATCGGGAGATTCCGCTCAACGCTGGCGCGTTTCGCGGAATGGTGCACCGCAAGCGGGGGAGAAAAAAACGGTCCCCGGAGATTTCCGGGAACCGTGTTGTACAACGTGCGATTTGCGACTTACGATTTACGATGCACGACTTCGCAAATCGCAAATCGTACATCGTAAATCGTCTTAAGTCTTAGTTCTTCACCACTCTCTTCGTCACCACGCCCTTCTCGGTCGTCACGCGCACGAAGTAGGTGCCCTTGGCGTAACCGCTAAGGTCGAGGTTGACGGTGTGGTCGTTCACATTCATCTCATTCAGCAACTTGCCGTAGGCATCATACACTTCCACATTCTCCATTCTCCATTCTCCATTCTCAATTAGAATGATGCCGTTAGTCGGGTTCGGATACACCGTCACCGTGTTGTCCAGGGTGTAGTCGTTGATACCCGTTGTTGTGAGGGTGATGGTGGCCGAAGGATCGCTCGTCATACCGTTGGTGCAATGAGCAATCACCTGCACTTCGTAGGAGGTCTCCGGGGTGAGACCCGTCAGCGTGTGCGGGTTGCTGGTGGTGCTCACCGTGTTCCAGGAGTCGGCGCCAGCAACTCTATAGTTGACATCCCAGCTGGTGACATCGCCCTGCTGCGTCCAGGAGATCACAGCGGAGTTATCCGTGATGCTGGTGGCCTCCACATTGGTCGGCGACGGGCAAGTCTGCTGCTCGGCCTGCGTGTTGAAGGTCATCTCGCTGCCATACACCGTGGTGCCGTTGTAGGTGATAAACGCCTTGAAGGTGTAGCCTGTGTTAGCGGTGAGGCCCGTCAGGTTGGCCGTGAACGTATTGCCAGAGCCGGTGCCGGCAATCTGCGTGTAGGTGCCGCCCGTGGTGGCTTTCCACTCAAAGCCCTTGGCCGTGATGGTCACGCCGTCAGGATTCGTGATGGTGGCGTTCAGCGTGGCATTCGTCTGTCCGACAGAAGACGCGCCATTGGTAGCCACGGTCGGGTCGGTGACAGCCGGGCCGGAACCGGAGGCTTCATCAATGGTGATGTCGTCGATATTGATGCCATAGCCATAGCCCGAAAGCCCCTCGAACCTGATCTGGTAGGTCGCGCCCGGAGAGGGCAAAGCGATGGAGTCTTTGGTCCAAGTGCTCACACTGGAACTGTAGGAGGCCAGTTGGGCCCACGTGCCGGTGGGGGAGGTGCGGTAATAGACCTTCAACTCGTCCTGGTCTCCAGACCAGTCCTCGTTTGTGTACCAGAACGTGAGGGTCGGGTTGGTCAGGGAGGAAAGGTCGAGGGTCGGCATCTGCACGGAGGCCTGATCGCCGCTGCCGCCCTGGTAGAATTGCAGCACACTGCTGCCCGAATGCGCGGAGGTGACGGAGCCGTTGAAACTGCTGGTAACCTCCCACTGCGTGTCTGAGCCAGTGCCGGTCCAGCAAGCGGGCAGGGTGCCGGTTACAGCGTCAAAGTTCTCGGTGTACGGGAAGGTGTTGATGATATCACAGTCGGTGACCACCGTAATGGGACCCACCCACATACTCTGGTCGGTGGTGGAGCAGACGGCGCGCACATAGAACTGGTAGTTGGTGGCAACGGTAAGTCCTGTCACCGTGAAAGTGTTCGTGTTGGCTTGCACCGTGGTGCCGGTGCCGTGGGAGAAGCCGGGAGCGCCGTACTCAATCTCCCATTCCGTCTCCGTGCCGACTGCGGTCCAGGAGAGCGTGACGGACGAAGTGGTAGTGCCGCTCGCGACAAAGTTGGTGGGAGCCGGGCAGGTGAGGGCCATCAATACGATGTTGTCGATGGCACCAGGAGGCATGGTGCCCACGGAGCCGTCGTTATGCCACAGGAAGTATAGGCGCTTTGTGGTGTTGGAATACTGGCTGCCATTCAGGGTCACATTCACCGTCTGCCAGCTGCTTTGCTGGTTATACTGGCCAATTTGGGTGGCTCCTGCGGGTGTTGAACTGGAACCGGCCTCCACAGGGGCAGGGGTGCCCAGGAACACCTTGATATAGTCGCAGCACGACTCGGCGTAGGCACGCCAGTTGAACGACAGGATGAAATCCTGGTTGCTGTCGAACTGGATATCGCGGTAAGCCCACACATTGGCGGCTGTGGAAATGGTGTAGTTGTTGGTGGCGCCGTTGTCGTTGGAGATGTAGAGGGCACTGTCGCCACCGTTGTTGACCGCGCCGCCGATGTACCACTTGTTGGCTTCATTTCCGTTGACGATGGTCCAGGCGGCATTTTCGGTGGCATCCTCAAAGTCGCAGTTGTAGGGCAGCGTGGCAATATTGATGCCGACCGTGCTGCACAACAACGCCTCTGACCATTCGCTCTGGTCGGTGGTGGAGCAAACGGCGCGCACGTAGAACTGGTAGGCAGTGTTATCCGTCAGGTTGGTCACATCGAACGGGTTGGTGGTCGCTTGCACCGTGGTGCCGGTGCCGTGTGTGAAGCCGGGAACGCCGTATTCAACCTCCCACTCCGTGGCGGGGCCCACTTCGGTCCAAGACAGAGTCACACTGCTGGCGGCGACTGCGGTCACCATGAAGTTGACAGGTCTCGGGCAGGAGGGCAGCGTGGTGAAAGAGGCGTGTGTCCAGGTGGCATAGGATCCGTCATCGCACTGTACGCGGATATAGACATCGTAGGCCGTGTTGTCGTTCAGACCCGTGATGACATACGAGGTGACATTGGATACCGTCGTGGCAACGGAGTCGTCAGGGTCGAAGCCGGTTTGACCCCACACAAGCTCGAAATCCGTGGCGGTGCCTGTGTAGTTGCTCCAGCTGACGAAGGCCTCATAAATGCCTGCTGAATCCACTGTCAAAGAAGGTGACACACAATTCACGCAAGTGGTGAAGATTTCGTAACCCGCATACACACCGGAACCGTCCGTGTGGAAGTAGATAGTCAACGGACCCGTGGAAGAGGTGATGGTCGGAATCTGATAGGTTACGCTGGAGGAAGATTGGTCGGTCACCAGAATCTGGTTGGCAGTGCCCACACCGTCGTAGATGGTCAGGCGGTCCCAAGAGCTGCTCTCGGCCACCAAGGTGCCATGAATCTGCACAAAGCTGCCCGGCTGGTCAGGATAGATGACCAGATAGGCATCGACACTGTTGGAATAGTTTCCGGTAGATCCGCCGTCATCGTAGATGACCGAACCGCAGGTGTAGAGGGTGTCCCAACCGGAGGTATGCATATCATAGGAGCCCGGCGTGGCCGAGACGGGGCCGCGCCAGACGCTCTGGTCGCCGCCGCAGTCGGCCTGCACATAGAAATCATACACCGTGCCGCCGGCAAGGTTGCCGATGGTGACGAAGGTATCTTGCACGTTCACGATGTTGTTCACGGCCGTGTCAGGGTTGAATCCTGCGGGGCCATAGACCACATTCCACTCAGTGGCCGTGCCGGCCTCCACCCACGACAAAGTAACGCTGGAAGAGTTGGTAGATACCAAGTTGAGCACAGCCGGCCGCGGGCAGGTGATGACCTCGCCCACATAGAGATTGTCAATATGCAGGTCGTTGTCGCCGCCACTCACGGTGGACTCGCCGTAAAACGCTATCTTGATGGGCTGCCCTGCATATTGGGCCAGAGAGATGGTGACGTTCTCACCCTGATAATTGATTTGGTCGTAGGAATGGTCGCCCGTGCTGGTGTTGTTCCAGACAACGGCGTTGCTCCTGCTCCAGGTGGCGCCATAGTCGGTGGAGACAAAGACGATAAACTGGTCATCGGCCTGGTTGCCGACATTCTCTATGGGGTCGGCATTGGCGTAATCGGTGAGGGCCAGGTCGAAGTTGAGGATAGGCGCTGTGGCGTTGGTCAGATCTATGACGGGAGATACCAGCCAATAGTTGCAGCTGCTGCCGTAGATATTGACCTTGCCGTGTCCGGTGCCGAACACATAGTTGCTGCTGAAGTTCCATCCCGACGTGGTGGCGGTCAGGTTTGTGGTCTGGGTAACGGAAGAGGAGGCAAGTCCCGAATAGCGTTCCCAACATTGTGGGAAAGCATTTGAGAAAGTGGTGAAGTCTTCGTTGTAAGGAATGTTTTCGGGCGTGCAGCCTGTGCGGAAGTTGACCATACGGACATCGCTGTACTCGCTGCCGCAGTCCGTTCTGACATAGGCCCTGTAAGTGGTTTGCTGCGCCAGACCCGTGAAGGTGTAGGTGGTGTCGGCATAAACGGGAATCCAGTTGACCGTGTCAAAGCCGATGACTGCATCGGCAGGGGCGATATACACTTCGTAGTTCATACCCTGGAGACCATCCCAGGAAATGGTGGCGGCGACGTCGGTGACAACATCGGCAGTCAGGTTGGCCACATGCTCGCAGGCCGGGATGACATCGATATTGATGTCGTCGATGTACATATAGCTCGTTGCGCCGATGGGACAGAGGAACGCCACATAGTGGCCGTTGCCAGTGTAGTTCGCGGTGTTCACATCCACAATCTGCCATTCGGAGGATACGCCCGGACTGACAGTGCCCAGCAACTCGAAGGTTGTGATGTCGTTGGGGTCACTCATAATGCCAACGTTGATGGAGTAGTCGTCTGCCGTCTTGTAGGCCTTGAAGGCGATTTGCAGGTTGTTCATGGCGATGGCATTGTCCAAGCGAGGGGAGACCAGGCAAGAATAGCTGGAGGAAGATCCGTAGAAATAGACGGAGTAGTTACCAGTGGCGTGTTGCGAGTTGCTGGTGTACGGATACAATGTGGAAGTGTAGTTGGTGAGCGTCTTCCAGCAGTCAATCATATTGCCGGAGCCGCTGGCGGTTGCGCTCTCAAAGCCCTCGTTTATGGGCAATGTGGCAATAGCGGCGCATTCTGTGGGAACCGTCAGGGGTGTAGTCCAGGCACTGTACTCGCTGCCGCAGTTGGCACGCACGCGGAAGTCGTAGCTGGCATTGCTCGTGAGGTTGCTGATTACATACGGGGAGGTGCTCACTGTGCCCTCGGAGGTCCAGGTGTTGTCGGAAGAGAGCTTGTATTCCAGCTCCCAGGAACTCTCGGAGTTACCCGGTGTCCAGCCGATGGTGACGCTCTCGTTGTCCACTTCCTGCACATAGGGACTTGGGGCGGCGCACGTGGTGGTGCTGTCGCACCCCGTGAAGTTCAGCTTGATGTTGTTACGCATCATCGAGAAGCTGGTGGAACCGGAAGCCGTGGAGGGGTTGGTGTACGACACATTAGAGTAGGTGTCGCTATAGTGCATCGCCGACTTGTTGGTGGTCGTGGAGTGGGCATAGAAGGAGGAACTGCTGTAGGTGTCGTAGCCTTCATAGTAGGCCACCAACAGGTTGTCGGTGCCGTTGTAGATGAAAGGAATGTCCAACTCAAACGTGTTCCATCCCGAAGTTATGGGACGGTTGCCGGAAATGACCATCACCTCGGTCAGTTGCGACGGGCTGAGGTAGTCCGTGACGCTGCTAAAGGTCGATTTGGTGGTGTTGGCCATCCAGATGCGGATATTGCCTGTGGTAGTGGAGGTGGGGACCGAAGAACAGTAGAAGCTGATCTTGTCGATGAGGCCGCCCGCCGGCTTGTTGACTTCCGAGGCATCGTAAATCTGCTGGGAGTAGCTGTAATTGTATAAGCCATAGAATGGCAGATAGCTGGACGTGCTCGAACCCGTGCCGATGGAGACTTCTCCGGTGGAGTTGGGGTCTTGGGCAAGACAGGGGTTGGTGGTGAAATTGCCGGTGATGGTATCGGCGGTTTCGCCCACACAGTTGGAATAGACCATCACGTTGTACGTGACGCCCGGGGTAAGGCCGGAAATCACCGCGCTGTTTGTGGTGACCACGACGGGTGTCCAGACGTTCATACTATCCTCGCTGTATTCCACGGTGTAGTCGGTGACACCGAAAGGCGCGGCGTCCCAGGAAATCAGTGCAGCTGTGCCCGTGATGTTGGAGAAATGCAGGTTGGACGGCGCGGAGCAGGTAGGCGTGGGACCAATTTTGAGTTTGTCCACAATCACATTGGTGTATGTGGAATATTCCGGCACATGGAAAGCAAGATGGACGGGAGCGGAAAATGATTCCTGCAAGATGATGGTTTGGGGGTAGTGTGTTCCCACTGCGGCAATATCCATCGGCGTATATCTGCGCAGCAAATGGAAGGTGCTTACATCATTGGGGTCGGTCATATAGCCCACCTCAAGGTTGGTGTAGGAGATGGAACTGTAGATATACATGTCGAAAGTGATGGCCATGTCGCCGGGGGAAGCGGACGTAAGGTCTATTGCGGGGGAGACAGCGTAAGCATAGACCCCGGAATTAAAGTAGAAATAGAAACTCTTGCTGCCGTCGGAACTGTAGGCGGAGTTGTTCAGGATGGTTGGATAGCTGTTGTCAGTGGAATTGGTATAGACGCGCCAACAGAAGGGAATCTGTTCAGAGCCATAGTTCTCGAAACTTTCCGTATAGGGTGGCGTAATGATGGTGCTACAGTCGAGACCCGTCATAGTGACATCCACGGAAGCGGCGGTGATGCCGCTGCTCAGGGAGATGGTGCCGTAGTTCGTGCCGGTTGTCGTGGCGAGGCCACGCACATACATCGTGCCGCCCGTAGCGGGCATGGAGAGTGCGGAGCCGTAGAGGATGCCGTCGTCGGAAATCTCAAACGAGCCGCTCACGGAGATGTTGATGGCTGAAGTGAGGTTGTAGCCTGCCACCGTGATGGTGAACGGAGAAGTGGTGTCGCCCAAGATGCAGTAACCGAGGTCAAGGCTCTGCGAAGAGACGCTGATGATGGGGTCTGAGGAGACGGAGGTCACCACGATGTCGTCAAGGTTGAGATAAAATTGATCGTGACAGTCGAAGTGGCGGAAGGCCACGTAGATGGTATTGCCTGCGTATGCGGTGAGGTCGATGGTGTGCTGTACCCAAGCACTCTGTGTGCGGGTGGCGATGATGGTCTCCTGATAAAGCAGGGTGAAGGAGGAGGTGTCTGTGGCGGAGGTGGTGGAGACATAGACGCCATAGTGCTCAGCGGGATAGGCGTTATCCTGTGCATTCACGTAGAACGAGAGCGAACCGCCGCCGGCACCCAGCGTGATGGCCGGTGTTATCAACCAATTGTCGGGATACAACACCGTTCCCGTGTTGTGGTCATAGGATCCGGAAATGGCACAGTCAGTGCTGTTGTACCCTTGCGCAGTTGTGAAGGTTTGCGAACTTGTCTGCCAGGTGAATCCATCACCGTCGCCGTCAATGATGGTCCAAGTGGTCGGTATCGTACCGCCATTGAAGTTCTCCTGGAAGACAGGAACTTGTGCTTTCGCCGCCCACGGCAGCATCAGCATTACCAGTAGTGTAAACAATAGATTTTTTCTCATAATACAGCTTTTTTGATTAAGAAATTTCAAAATTGAAACCGCAAAAATACAAAATAATTATTAAAAACAATAGCGTCCTAAATTATTTTTTGAAAGATAAGGGCAAAGGTCGGGATTTTTTCCGACCTTTGCGGTGAGAAAAAAAAAACTTATCTTTATGGCGGCATAATATAACACTTTTCGCGCAAGCAATAGCGACTCTCCCGAAAAAAAAATCAAGGGCATCATAAGCAAGTGCAACTCCGACAAGTTCTGCAAGGGATTTGACACTTGGAGCCAGCTTGTCAGCATGATTTTCTGCCAGTTTGCAAACAGCACATCAGTCCGAGACATCAGCAACGGACTGGCAACCTCTCGTTCAGAAAGGTGCGGGAGAACGACTTGCCCCCGGTCAGGCACCAGAATGTGCTCATAGACGAGATTGTCGAACTCACAAGCCCTCAAACAATCGGGAAATACCCCAAACAGTTGCGGCGCGTGGTCGTTTACAACGAGGAGAAGGGGTTCACCGTCGAGTTGCTCACCAACAACTTCAACTGGGCGGCAAGCATCATAGGCGAACTCTACAAGTCAAGATGGCTGGTCGAGATTTTCTTCAGGCACGTGAAACAGCTGCTGCACATCAAAATCTTTGTCGGCACGTCGCAGAACGCGGTGGAGACACAGCTGTGGACGGCCTTGATCACCATACTGATGCTCAAATATCTCCAGTTCAAGGCATCATACGACTGGAATCTGTTTAACCTCGTCGCGTCGCTGCGTCTGAACACCTTCACCAAAATGAATCTCTGGAAATGGCTAAACGAGCCGTTCACTCCGCCACCCGACACGCTTGGCGACCCGAACGAGGGGGTTCAACTTTCAATTTTCTGATTTCTCTCCCGCAAATGCCCTATTTATCGGAGAATAATATTTTTTGGAAATTTATTTAGGACAGTATTGGCTGCAAATTTACTATTTTTTTTTTACCATTCTTTTTTGGAAATAAATTAGAATCGCAAAAAAAAACGGTCCCCGGAGATTTCCGGGAACCGTGTTGTACAACGTGCAATTTGCGACTTACGATGTACGATGCACGACTTCGCAAATCGCAAATCGTACATCGTAAATCGTCTTAAATCTTAGTTCTTCACCACTCTCTTCGTCACCACGCCCTTCTCGGTCGTCACGCGCACGAAATAGGTGCCCTTGGCGTAACCGCTCAGGTCGAGGTTGGCGGTGTGGTCGTTCACAATCATCTCGTAAAGAAGCTTGCCGTAGGCATCATACACCTCCACATTCTCCATTCTCCATTCTTCCTTCTTAATTTGGACAACGCCGTTAGTCGGGTTCGGGTACACCGTCACCGTGTTGTCCAACGTGTGGTCGTTGATGCCGACTGGCAGTGTGGTGAAGTTAACCGTAGTTGAAGGATCGCTCGTAAGACCGTTGGTGCAGTTGGCAATCACCTGCACGTCGTAGCTTGTCTCCGGGGTGAGGCCCGTCAGCGTGTGCGTGAGGGCACTGGCGGAAACGCTGTTCCAGGATGAGGCTCCGCTCTCTTTGTACTGCACTGTCCAGGAGTTGGCTGTGTTACCGGGCTGCGTCCAAGAAACCTTGGCCGAGGTCTGGTCAATGTCGGTAACCGTCACGTCCGTCGGCGACAGGCAGGTTTGCTGCCCTGCCTCCGTGGTGAAGGTCATCTCATCGCCGTATGTGGTGCCGGAGGCCGTGGTGGCGAAAGCGCGGAAGGTGTAGCCCGTGCCTGCGGTGAGACCGGCAAGGTCGTAGGTCATCGTGGTGCCCGTGGCGTTCACGGCGACGTAGGTGCCACCCACCGTGGCCTTCCACTCAAAGCCCTGCGCCGTGATGGCCTCCGTGCCGGTGTTCACCGTGCCGTTCAGCGTGGCCGTGGTTTCGCCTATGTTCGAAGCCGCCTGCGTGGTCACCGTGGGAGGTGTCACCGCCACCGGTGTGGTGAAGACCAGCGTGTCAGACCAGTCGGATGTGGCTATAGCCGTGCATGCCGACTGCACGCGCACCACGTATGTGGTGCTGTCTGTCAGTCCGGTCAGATTGTACGATGGCGTGTTCGCCACAGCAATGTTGTTCGACCAGTTGCCAGAGGCCTCTCTGTACTGGAGATTCCAGTGGGTTTCGCTGCCGCCGGGCGTCCAAGTGACGGTGGCGGCGGAAGAAGTAATGCTGGAGACCGCCACATTGGTCGGAGTGTTGCACACCACCGGAGCCACTTCCACCACGATATTATCCACATGGCCGGTATTGTAATTGTTCCCGGAGTTGCGTGGCGCCTTTAAGGCAATGTACATACCGTTACCGGAATAGTTGGCAAAATAAACCGTATCGTTGACGTAGGAAGTGGTATGCGAATCGAAGGTGTCCACCGGTACAAAAGTGGTGGCATTGTCCGGATCAGTCATCACGCCTATGACAAGTCTGAAATCGTATGTGGAGGTCGTGGATCCCTCACGGGCGGCAAACCTCATCCTCAGCGTATTGATGGGATACACGCTCGGATCAATGGGAGGCAGGATGGCATATTGGTCTCCGTAGTCAGTTGTGCCTGTATAGGTGTAGAAGCGGAGGGAGTTGGGCGTGCTTTGCGCATACGAGGCGGTGCTATACACAATCGGGTATCCGGCATAGCTGGCGTATGTGCCGCTCAGATGGTTCCAGCAGTCGGGCAAATTGTTGACAGAACCCGAGGTAGAGCCCTGCACACCGTCAAAATTCTCGCTGAACGGAAGTTGAGCGAGTAATGCGCATTCGGTTCTTGCCAGAATGGGAAGAGAGGTTTCCGACACATCCCCGTTGCCGCAATCGGCCTGCACGCGGAAATAGTAGGGCGTGTTGGGTGTGAGGTTCTGAACAGTGGCAGTCGGCGTGCCCGACACGCTCTGGCTGGTCCACACCGTGTCGCCAAACTGCACATAGCTTACAATCCAGTCCGTTTCAGCGCCGTTTACATCCCATTCTACCGTGATTTCCGTGGAGTTGGCGGAAACCAAACGCACATCGCTGACCGGCAGGCACGAGGGCGCAACGGAGATCTCAATATCATCCACATATCCGGCATTGTAGGAAGAAATGGGCTGTTCTATCATCATCGCTATATAGTGACCTGCGCCAGTGTAATGGTTGAAATATACCACACAGGGTTCATACACGTTCGTGGCGGGTGAAATCGTGTCCACCGGCACAAAGGTGGAGGGGTCAAGCACATCGCTCATCACACCCACTATCAGGTTGAAGGGATAGGAATTACTGTACTTCTTGGCATTGAACTTCAGCTGCAGCGTGTTAAGGGAATAGGTGTTGACATCCAATCCCGGCAGGATAGCCCATTGGTCACCATAATAGGTGTTGCCGGAAACATACGAGTAGAAACGTATTGAATTGCTGCCGGTGTTGGCATCGGAACTGCTGTTATAGACAATAGGATAGCCCACATAGGAGTCGGAACTGGACCCTGTGTTGAACTGATGCCAGCAAGGAGGCAGATTGTTGGTTGTACCCGTAGTGGAATTATAACCGGCAACATCGTCAAGATTGGTTGTGTAGGGCAGAGTGCCCAAAACGATACAATCGGTAGTGGCCACAATGGGCAAGGAACCCTCCGAATAGCTGCCGTTACAGTCGGCAAACACGCGCACATCGTAGGAGGTGTTGGGCAAGAGACTACTGATAGAAGCCGTGGGTGCCGACACTACCAAGTCGTTCCAAACAGTGTCGGTGGTCGGCTTGTACTGCACAAGCCAAGAGGTCTCAGAGCCTCGGGGGGTCCAAGCCACCGTAAGGGCATCCGATGCAATATGGGTGATATGCAGATCCTCCACACGCCGGCAACCGGCGATATGGTCAATCTCTATATCATCAATATAACAGGAATTGTAGGTCAACGTGAGGATTTTAGGTACCTTGATGGCGATGTAACTGCCCGTGCCGGTATAGCGGTCCAAATAGGCTATTTTCCGTTCATACTGTAGCGAGGTGCAGACAATGGTATCCACCGGCACAAAGGTGCTGTCCTGAGTCGGGTCCGTCATCACACCCACAATGGCCTTGGTATAGGGATAACTGGTGGAATATTTCCGCACATTGCACGACAACTGCAAACCATTGATCGGGTTGACCGTCGTGTTGATGGCCGGCAGCACCGCAATCTGGTCGCTGTAAGTGGATGGGGTATAGACATAGAACCTCAAGCTATTGTTGCCGCTGTTGGCATAGGAAGAGCCTCTATAGATGATAGGATAGCCCAGATAAGAGGCTACCGTTGTGGTGTTGAGGTAGTTCCAGCACAACGGCAGGTTGTTGACTGAGCCGCTGGTGGCACCTTCCTCCCGCTCAAAGTCCTCTGTATAAGGCAATGTGGTGATGGCATCGCAGGCCGTAGCCACCGTTTCGAACAGGAAAGAGCTGTATCCGGTGCCGCCCGGACAGATGGCACGCAGGTAAACGTCATACTGCGTTGCTGCAGTAAGGTTCGTGACCTGATAGAACGTGTCGGTCTGCACAATGATTGGAACCGCATTGAGCAGGGAAGCTCTGGCAGGGAGCACATACACTTCCCAAGAGGTCTCGTTGCCTTCGGGATGCCAGGAGAGTGTGAAATCAGTGGTGTGGATGTCACGGATCTCAAATTGTGTCGGAGCGTCGCACTGCGGCACCAGATCCACTCTCAGGTTGTCTAAATAAAGACCGTCGCCACAGCTCTTGAAAGAGAGATAGCGCCCGTTGCCGGTATAGGAGGCGAGACTGACCGCCTTGTGTTCGAAAACCTTGATGGTGTCGCAACGTACCGTATCCACCGTCACAAACGTGGTGGGGTCGGTAGGATCTGTCATCACACCCACCAGCATGTAATAGTCGTTAGAAATCTTCAACAAGTCGAAATCAGCTTGCAGGGTATTGACCGGAATGGAGGCGTCGAACTCCGGCAAAGAGGCTATGCTGTATGTCTGTGTAGCGGTGATATTGTTAAAGAAATACATCGCATAAGGCGCACTGGCATAATAAGTGGAGGAGGGATAAGGATAACTGGTGGTGATGGGCGCCGTGGTGGCCGTGGACATATACAGCTTGCTCCAGCAATCCGGATAGTTGGCGCTTCCCGTACCGCCAAGGTCATCAAAATTGGTGATGAACGGCAAGGATGTGATGGGATCGCATAAGGTGGTGAAGGTAATCTTCATCGGATCAGACAACTCTCCGCCACCACAGTCGCTGATGACATAGAAATCATAGCTTGTGTTGCCCAGGAGATTGGAAATCGACACCATCGTATCGGTGGTAAACTGCATCACTGCGGTGGTGATGTCCACAGAATCGGCTATACCATACGTATAGAACCAGTTGGTCTCGTCGCCGTTGGGTACCCAGTGGATATTGGCGGTATTGTTGGTGACGGAAGCCGCGTAAAGGTCTGACACACGGGAACAGGGCGAGATGTAGGAGATAGTGATGTCGTCCACATACATATAGTCGGTGGCTCCTGAGGGCAGACGGAAAGCTATGCGGCGTCCGTTGCCTGTGTAACCGCTCGTAGTAAGGGAGAGTTCCTGCCATACATTGACCGTGTCAGGCGAAAGCCTCTCCAAAAGCTCAAAGGAATCGTAATTGTACGGATTCGACATCATACCCACCTCGATGAAGTAGGCATCGCTGCTCTTTTTGGCCCAGAATCGGATTTGCAGGCTGTCCATCTGCACATTGTCGTCAAATCTCGGGGTGGCTGCCAACGAATAGTAAGCGGTGGTGGCGTAGAAATAGGTGCCATACGAGCCACTGTGAACATACGAGGTGGAGGTGGAGGTGTAGGGATATGAGGAGGTGGAATTCGTAAGGGTGGTCCAGCAAGGCACAAAATGGCCTGTTCCGGAACCGTCCGCATTTTCAAAATCCTCTACGAACGGCACCGTGGCCAAAGGATAGCAGGCTGTGCGGAAACTCTCCGTCACCCAAGCGCTGGTGTCGGTGCAAACAGCACGCAGGCGCACCATATAATCCGTGTTGGGCATGAGATTGGTAATCGTATGAGAGGTGACCGAAGTGAAAGTGCCCTCGTGGACCCAAGTGGCAGAAGATGCGGTTTTGTACTCCAATTCCCAAGTGTTCTCCTGATAGCCGGCCTGCCATTCCAACGACACATCGTCGCTTCCCAAATCCGACACAGTCAAGTATGGCGAAGCACAAATGGAGTTGGTGTTACAATGGATGAAACGGATGTTCGGACGGTAAGAAGAAGATGTGCCGGCCGTCAAGGAAGAGACATCCAACGGGTTATAGGTGGTGGTTCCCGTATTGTAGAGGTAGCGCGTCATATTCGACAGACTGGTGTATTTGAACACCTTGTCGGTGGAGACTGTGTTGGTGAGCGTAGCATTATGGGTATATATTGCCACAAGTAGGTTCGACATTCCGTCATATTGGAAAGAAGAGTCCAAGGGTATGGTAATCCAACCGTTGTCAGAGGCGTTGGGCAGCAGTTCAACATCACCCGAGAATACTAACTGGGCGTTTGTGGTGGGAATCCAGGCGGCGATATCGGCTTCTAAGGTATGGAGCAGGTAGATGTCCACGGTCCGGGTTGTCGCACCGGAACCGGCGTACTGGAACGCCAGAGCGTCAATAGCCATCGGGGTGTTCTGAAGGTCTTCATTTGCCCTGTACAGCTGTTGCGAATAGCCATACTGATAGGCGGTATAGATAGGAGTGTAGGCTGTGGTGCTAGTGCCAGTGCCCACCTGTGTGTACTCCGGAAGCAGACATTGCGTTGTAAAGGTTTTGACTATCGGGGCGGCTGTGCCCGCAGCGCAGAGCGGGGTCACACGCACATCGTATGAGGTGGAAGGCTCCAATCCGTGGAGTGTGCAGTTGTCGGAGGTTGTGGTGCTAACGGCAGTCCAAAGATCCTGACCAGCAACCGAAAACTCCACTATATATTCAGAGGCTCCCCTGAAGGAGGGCTCCCATTCCACCTTGGCCGATGTACCAGTGATGTTTTTCACACAGAGGTTCGTCGGAGACATACAATCGGGCGTATAGTCCAACACCACATCATCGATGTATGAGTAGGCTGTGCCTGTAGCAGGCACATAGAAAGCTATGAAGACGGGAGCGGTATAGTGATTCGGCAGCACCACGTGAAAATCCGCCCAGGCTCCGAGGGTCGGAAAGTCGTTTGTGGAGATGTTTTTCAGCAACGTGAAGGTGCTGAGATCGGCGGGGTCTGTCATCACACCCACTTGAATACGTCCGTATCCGGAGGTGGAGGAGGTCTTCAGTGCTTTGAAGCTGAGCATCAGCTCACCACTTTGGTAGGCCGACAAGTCAAGCATCTGCGTAGCCGCCAAAGAGTGATAGGCCGAGGTGGCGTAGAAATAGAGGCTTCCTGTGCCAGAGGCATGCTGTGTGGAGTAGATGTAAGGATACGGGGAAGTATTGTTCGTGTTGCGGGTCCAGCAGGTGGGAATCACACCAGATGCCACCGCAGTAGTGGCTGGATAGCTGTCGAAATTCTCGGTATAAGGAATGGTACTGATGGCGGAGCAATAGGTGGTGAATGTTTCCACAGCCGTCCACAAGCTGACCTCATTGCCACAGTTGGCACGCACATAGACATCATATTCTGTGTTGGCCGTCAGGCCCGTCACGTGATAGAAAGAGTCCATCGCATAGAAGGTGGTGTTCACATCGATGGGGTCTCCGTGCGGCACCACCGCCAAATCCCAAGCCGTCTCGTCACCTATCGGGGTCCAGGAAATGTCAACAGACTGGTCAGTCACCCTACCCACCGTCACATACATCGGACGCTGGCAGTTGGGGATAACAGACACCCGAACATCATCTATATAACCCAAGAGGTAGCCACTGGCCGGTTTCAGCATACGGAAGGCAATGAAGCGTCCGTTGCCCGTATAGGAGCTGAAATCCACCAGATAGTCGTTGTATTGTTGACTTGTCGCAGTGGTGGGAATGGCAAAGGAGGCCATCGGCACAAACGTGGAGGCATCCGTGGAGTCACTCATAATACCCACCTCGAAATTAAAGGCATACGTGCTGGCACGGGCGGCTGAAAACTCAATTTGCAGGGTGTTCATAGGATAGGCTGTCACATCAATGGGCGGCAGAATTCCATACTCGTCACCGTATGTGCTGGCAGTGGTATAGGAATAGAAACGCAAAGCATTAAGGCCACTATTTGAATAGGTGGTGTTGGCATAGACAATCGGGTATCCAAGATAACTGGAAGTGGCCGACACGGAACTTCCGACCACCATCTGCGACCAGCAGAATTGTCCCAAGTTGGTGGAGGAGGCCGTGGTAGTGGTCAGCCCCGAGAAAGCATCAAAATCCTGGTAATAAGGCAAGTTCGTGATGGTTCCGCACAGTGTGGAAGCCATCAACTCGTTGCTGTAACGCGACGTGTCACCGGCATTGCAGACCGCGCGCACGCGGATGTCATAAACCGTACCAGGGTACAGGCCGACAAGGGTATAAGGGTGGCTGGTGGCCATCACCCGGGAAGCGGTACCCGCCAGAGAACCATACGGTGCATATTCAATCTCCCAATCCACCGCCGTGCCGTTCTCTACCCAGTCCACGGTGAGGGATGTCTGCGTGGCGGCCGATGGTACCAACGTAAGATTGGAGGGCTTTTGACAGGTGGGTATCACATCCAAGAAGAGGTCATCTACCACAACACTGTTGTATTGTGTGCCCGAGTCGTCAGGTTTCTGTACCTTCATCGCTATATATCGCCCGTTTCCGCTATAGCTGCCGAAATTGACCACGAAAGGAGCGTATGCGACATCTGTGATTTCAAGAGTGTCGTAAGGCTCAAACGTGGTGACATCCCAAAGAGACGACATCACACCCACCACTAAACGGGCATAGTAGGTGCTGGTAGTAGCGTATTTCCGGGCATTGAACTCCATTTGCAGGGTATTGATGGGATGGGCTGTCACGTCAATAGGAGGCAATATGGCATATTGGTCCGAATAGGTCGAACTGTTGGCTGTAGTGTTGTAATTGTGAAAACGCAAGGCATTTGTGCCAGAAGAAGCATAGGTGGAAGAGAGATAAACGGTGGGGTAATTAGGATATGTGGTGCCATGGTTCACCCAACTCCAGCCGGCGGGAAGCACGTGGCTGGCCAAAGTGGTGCCCGTATTGCCTGTCACCCCGTCAAAATCTTGGAAATAAGGAAGTGTGACAATCATATCGCTATCGTTCATCACTACCGTTTCTGTGATGGCCGCCGACTCGCAGTTGCTGGAATGCAGGGCCTTCACCTCATAAAGATAGGTGCCGTCACTGGCCAGCGAATCCTTGAAAACCGAGGCGCTGGTGTTGCTTATCAGCACATTGTCACGATACACATTGTAAGAAATCCCATCAGAGGTGTTTGTGAAAATACCGCTGAGATACCACGCATAACCTGATGCAAGGCTCCATCCGCCAGTAGGCGTGTACAGCAAATTGCTGGCCCCGTTCACACAAACAGTGTTGTCGAACATCATAGGATAGCCGTCATTATAGTCGTACACCATCCTCAACCCTATCCATATCTCTTGATTGGGATTAACCGTTACCGGAGTACTTAAAAGAATATCGTTGTCAGCACGCTTAGCCAGCGTCTGGTCCACATACTGGTCCACCAGCAAAGTCCCCGGATTTGCTGTACCGGCCACTGTGTCAATGCTGCCTCCTTGCCACACCTTGATGTAATATTTGCATTGGTACAGCAGATAGGGACGGATGCGCACAGCGGTGAGCGACTTGCCGGTAAACCGGGCCATACTGTCTGCCGGAATGCGAATGACAGCGGTGAAGTCATTACCATTTTTGTAAATCATAGGATGTTGCTCGGTGTACCCGAACACCTCCTCTCCCGCATAGGACACCGGGGTCCATTGCAATAAGGCATTACGCCATTCAGGTGAATGAACATCGGCCGACAGCCCCGTAGGAGCCGTGCAGCCTGTCTGCGCGCGCAAGCCGGCCACAGCCAACAGCAACGCAACCATAATAAATAAAGACTTTTTCATAGATATTGTTTTTTGGTTATTAAGAAAGTGTTTCACATAAAATGGGCAACAAAAATAAAAAATTTTATAGTACCCCAATACAAAATTCTCTTTTTTACAAAAAAAAGTTGGGCTCCTATTTAAGAAGCCCAACCTTGTCTCAATTCTCAATTCTCAATTCTCAATTCTTCACAACCCGTTTCGTCACCACGCCCTTCTCGGTCGTTATGCGCACAAAGTAGGTGCCCTTGGCGTAACCGCCCAAGTCGAGGCTGGCCGTGTGGTCGTTCACACTCATCGTGTTCAGAAGCTTGCCGTAGGCATCATACACTTCCACATTCTCCATTCTCCATTCTTCATTCTTAATTTGGACAAGGCCGCTGGTCGGGTTCGGATAGACGACTACATTGTTCAACTCATAAGCATTGATGCCAACAGGTTCCGTGGTGAAGGTCATCTCACTGCCATACACGGTGGTGCCGTTGTAGGTGATGAACGCTTTGAAGGTGTAGCTCGTGTTGGCGGTAAGGCCGGTCAGATCAGCCGTAAAAGTGTTGCCCGTGCCGGTACCGGCAACCTGAGTGTAGGTACCACCCGTGGTAGCCTTCCACTCGAAGCCCTTGGCCGTGATGGTCACGCCGTCAGGATTCGTGATGGTGGCGTGCAGCGTGGCATTCGTCTGTCCGATATTGTCAGCGGCATTGGTGGCCACGGTCGGGTTAGTACCAGTACCCGTGCTGTCAGCTTCGAAGAGAGCCGTCAGCGTTACAGAACCGTAAGACATAAAGCTGTTGGCGAGGAAATAGACAGAAACATAGCTTGGTGCCAGCGTGTCTGTCTGACCGGCAGCACTTAACACCCAGTTGGTGAAGTGGTAGCCGGTATTGGCTTCGGGATGGAAAGTCACCGTGTCGCCAGTAATGTATTGGTAGGTGCCGGGAGCAGGTACCGTGGTGCCCATAGTGGCATCGTTGACGGCGAAGGTAACGTTCAAAGTGTCAGGGGCAGGCGGTATGTATGCGCCTTGGAACAGGGAGATGTCGTCAACGAGCAGATAGTTTCTATCATAGTCAACGTGATGGAAAGCGATATAGATGCTCTGACCGGCGTATGCCGTCAGGTCAACCGTACGCATTGTCCAGGTGCCGGAGGCTGTGTCGTAGGGGCGCAACACCGTGGTGAAAGCCGCCGTGTCACTGGTGGTGGTGGAGATCACCACACTATAACTGTCGCGAAAGCCGGAATTGGTTGTCTCCCACCATGCAAAGGTAAGGCTGTCGTTAGTTACATTCGGAAGTACGAACTTCGGCGAAATCAGCCAGGCATTGGCGTGCATAGCACTGCTGCTCCAGCTCCAAGAGGAGGCAACGTATGCGCCACTGTGAGGATTGACTGTGCTGAGACCCGAGCAGTTGTTAACGCTCCACGGTTGGCCGTCGCTGCTGCCGTTGACGGTGGACCAGCAGCCCAGACCGTTCTCAAAGCCCTCGTTATAAGGCAGGGCGGTGACATCTGCACACTCCGTGGTCGCAGAAACATTGACCCTAATTGAACTGTCCGTGGCCGAGCAGATGGACTGTACCCCAAAGACATATTCGGTGGCGGCGCTGAGACCGGTAATCGTGTAGGTGGTATTGGTGGTGTTGGCCACAAAAGTGGTGCCATTATAGACATCATAGCTGGCAGCTGTGCCGTTCCAGGTAAGGGTGACTTGGGCGTCTGTGACATTACTGACGCTCAGGTTCGTCACAGGCAGGCAGGAAGGAGCCGTGCCGGGTGTGAAGGCTATCGAGGTCTTGGGCAGGAAGTTGCGTTGGCTGATAGAGGTGCCGTAGCCGCCCATGGAAGCGCCAGTGGCGGAGACACCATACCACGAACAGGAACTGTAGGTGCCAGATACGGTCTGCAGGAAACCTATCTTGAGGTTGCCGCCCATATAGACGTATGGCGTGGTGAGGGTGACTTCCATCTTGTTGTTGCTAATGGAAAGGGTGCCGGAATACACTTGGTTCATCGCGTTATAATCGGCAAGGGCCGACACAGTTGTCTCATTCGTCTCCGTCAAATAAACACTGAACTCGGCAGCTCCCCAGTTGACATTGGCGTTGCTGGCGTAGAAGGTCAGTTTGTCAATGGTGCCGTATTGCATAGCAGAAAGGGCTGTGGCAGGAATGATGAACTGGCTTTTTGTGATATCGTCAACCCACAAGCCATAGATCGGCACGCAGCTGTTGGTGGCGGTGCCGTCGTTCACGGTGAGCACGTATGCATTGGTCGGGGAGAACGTGATGGCATTGCTCCAAACGCTGTTGTCGTTCACGTCACAGTTGGCGCGAACCGCGACCGTGTAAGCGGTATCAGGGGTAAGGCCGGTGAAGTTGTAAGGATTGGCGGTGGTGGTGATGAGGTTGGCCGTGTCACCGTTGAGGCAAATCTGCCATGCGGTGGCGGTGCCGTTCTCCGTCCAGCTCAAAGTGGCCACAGTGCCATTGCCCGGAGTGAGCGTGACAGACAGCCCCGTGGGAACCGGACAGGAAATCAGTGTGTTGAAGGATACGGTGACCGTATCGCTGATGGTAGTAGTGCAGTTGGCAACCACACCAAAGGTGTATTGTGTCTCGGAAGTGAGTCCGGTAATGTTGTAAACAGTGTCAGCCTGTGTGGTCAAAACAGTGCCATCGGTCATATTGATGACCGTGTAAGTGTTGGCGTCACCCGACCAGGTCAGCGTAGCCTCGTGGGCAGTAATGTTGCTGGCTGCCAAATCCGTGACAGGGAAGCAGTAATCGCCGGTCATCTCAGTGACAATCACGCTGTCGATCCAAGCATAGTAGCTGTAGTCTCCGTAGTAGTTCACAGCCAGTTGGGTGGCGGTGGCGGGAATCACAAATGTATGGGTCTGCCAGTCAGAGCTGCCAGAGGTGGTGTATCCTGTGGGATCCCATATCGTATCGGTGGGGGTGACATAGCCGAAATAGAGAGTGTTGCTGCTGCTATAGGTGGCGTAGGTCACGCTGACGTTCAGGAAAGTTGCAGCAGAGCTCACATCCAACAAGGGAGAGAAACCATACTGGTTGTAGTCGTTGGATCCACCGTGATTGCTGTAGGAACTGAAGCGCAGTACTTCACGGCCATCAACTGTATAGAAGCCCATACCGTTGTTGGTGCCGATTTCATTGCCCGTGTTCATACTTACAAGATGCCAACAATTACGAGTGGCGCTTGATGCGTCGAAAGTTTCGTTGAACGGCAGGGAGACCATTGCAGCGCAGGCGGTGGCAAAGTTCACGACGACCGTGTCGCTGACGGTGGTGGGACAGTTGGCGACCACACCGAAGGTGTAGGGTGTCATAGCAGTGAGGCTGGTGAGGGTGTAGGCGGTGTCGGTCACCGTAGCCACAACCGAACCGTCCGACATATCAAGGATAGTGTAGCTGTTGGCGTTGCCCGTCCAGGTCAACGTGGCTTCGGTTTGCGTAACATTTGATGCCGTAAGGGCGACGACCGGTAAACAGTAGTCGGCGGCCATTGCCACAAAGGCCACGCTGTCGATACCCACGCCATATCCGAAGTTGTCGGTCATCTCAAATGCGACTTGATAGACACTGCCGGGAATGGTGATGTTCTCCACCGTCCAGGTAGAGACCGCAGCAGTGTATTCGGCCACTTGCTGCCAGGCACCGCTTGCCGAGCTGCGGTAATAGACACGAAATTCATCGGTGTCTCCATACCAAGAACGCATCACGTATGCAAATTGCAATGTCAAACCGGTGCTTGCATTGGCAAAGGCCGGAGAAATTAATTTAGTCACATTTCTGTCGTCAGAGTGAGTGATTAAGGCATTATTGCTGCCTTCGTAAGCACCAGTAGAGGAGGAATAGTCGCCCGTGCCGATGCTCCAAGCCGCATCACCCGACACGGTCCAGCAAGCGAGCTTGGGACTATTCGTCTCGAAAGTCTCCGTGTAAGGCAAGGTAAGGGGAGAGCAGTCGAAGCCGTTGCCAGAAAGATTGACCGTTGCATTAAGGGTGCCTGCGGTGAGAGTGACCACAGCACTGCTCAAACCGTCTGTAGTAGGCGCAAATTTGACGTAGAGGGTGCCGCCGGCGGCAGGAAGTGTGGCAGTAGTGCCAAACGTAATGCTGTCAGCTGAAACCTCGAAGGGGGCTGTCACCGTGGCGGTGATGGAAGCCGTATTGTTGTTTGCCAACACATTAACCGTCTGCACTGTAGAGCTTCCCACATTCACGTTGCCGAAATTCAAGGAGGTAGGCGTAGTAGCAATCATCGGTGTCGTAGTGGTAGTACTGACTGTGATGTCATCCAAGGCGAGGAGGAACATATTCGTACAATTGAAATGGCGGAACGCGATATAGACCGTGTTGCCCGCATAAGCGGTCAGATCAATCGTCTGCTGGGTCCAGTCACCGTTTGCGCTCGTCGGGGTGTACTGATACACAAGCGTGAACGCGGAAGTGTCTGTGGCGGACGTGGTGGAGACATAGACTCCGAAATGGTCGGCCGGATAGCTTTGTGCCACAACAAACCAAAACGAGAGTGAACTGGTACCCGTGAGGCTGACGGCTGGGGAAACCAGCCAGTTGTTCGGAGTAAGGGCTAATCCTGATGCATTGTCAAAAGAATACGAAACAACCGCACCCGTACCGGTATGGCCGGAAGGAAGATCATTCTGCAAGGAATTGTTTTCCCAGCCGTGGCCGTCGTTGTCCGCATCAATGGTCGTCCACCCCGTCGGGATGGCCGTGCCCTCGAAGCTTTCGGTGAGCACAGGCATCTGAGCCTTCGCACCGAATGTCAACATTGTTATAAACAATGTCAAAAATAATAGACTTTTCTTCATTTTTGTGAAACTTTTATGAATAAAAAATGTTTTTTATTTCTTTTTTAATACGGTTTAAAAATAATTTGCAAAAATACACTTTTTTTTATTCTCCTTCATATATAAAAAAATTCTTCTTTTTCAAAACAACAACAAAAAGAGGCGGTGAGGTTATCTTGGAGGATTCCGCTCAACGCTGACGCGTTTCTGGCCACCGCTATTGGTCGGGGGATTCCGCTCAACGCTGACGCGTTTCGCGGAATGGTGCACCGCAAGCGGGGAAAAAAAAACGGTCCCCGGGAATCTCCGGGAACCGTTGGTGGTTTGCGATGTACAACGTGCGATTTGCGACTTACGATTTACGATGCACGACTTCGCAAATCGCAAATCGTA
>ERZ842401.1891-NODE-1891-length-28780-cov-17.699565_pt1 | contig 28780 bp, 31 predicted proteins | sample MGYA00521270_ERZ842401 | MGnify/ENA primary metagenome ERZ842401 (study PRJEB31892, sample SAMEA3878208) | bioreactor metagenome | biome: Moose rumen | place: Sweden | collected 2011-10 | study: EMG produced TPA metagenomics assembly of the PRJEB12797 data set... | reverse complement strand
CCGATGACGGCAAGCGAACGGCTTCAAAGGACGCGCGGATTGCCTACCTTCCGCAGAGCGGACTTACGCACCACGGCTGCACTTTGCGCGAAGAGGCGGACAAGGCGTTTGGTTTTGGCTACAAATTGCAAGAGGAGCTTGATAAAATCGGCGACGACCTGAAGGCGGGCAACGGAAACCAGAACGCGCTCCTCGAACGGCACGACGCGATTCTCACTGAACTTGAAGACTCTGGCTTTAATAGGCGAAGCGCGACAATCGAGCAGATTTTAATCGGCTTGGGCTTCTCGCACGAAGACTTGGCGCGAAACTGCGAGGAATTTTCGGGCGGCTGGCAGATGCGAATCGCACTCGCAAAGTCGCTCATGGTGAATCCCGACATTCTTCTTCTTGACGAGCCGACGAATTACCTTGATATTGAGGCGCGAGAATGGCTCGAAAAATTCTTAAACAATTTTTCGGGCGGATTTTTACTCGTGAGCCACGACCGCTACTTCCTCGACCACACAATCAACGAAGTCTACGAGCTTTTTAACGGCGACTTGCACCGATACGCGGGAAATTTCACGCATTATGAAAAAGTGCGCGAAGTCGAGCTTGAAACGCTCATCAAAGAATACGAAAAACAGCAGGAAGAAATCCGCCACTTGCAGGAATTCATCGACCGATTCGGCGTAAAGGCGACGAAGGCGGCGCAGGCTCAGGAACGGCAGAAAATGCTCGACAAAATCTTGGAACACGAAATCGTCATTCCAGAGTCGCTCAAAAAGATTCATTTCAAATTTCCCGCCGCTCCACATTCGGGTCGGCTTGTCGCCACGCTCGAAAAAGTCACCAAATCCTACGACGGAAAGCATAAAATCCTCGACAACCTCGACTTGCTCCTTGAAAACGGCGACCGCCTCGTGGTGGCAGGTCACAACGGCGCGGGAAAATCCACCTTGCTCCGCATATTAGCCGGCGTTGACACGAATTTTGAAGGAGGCGTTCGGCTCGGCGCGGGAGTCCAAATCGGCTATTTTTCTCAGGACAACGCCGAAACGCTCAAGGGAAGCGCGACGATTCTCGAAACGATTGAGGCGGAAGCCCCGCTGGAGCTGATTCCGCGATTGCGCGATATGCTCGGCGCGTTCCTTTTTCGTGGCGACGATGTTTTCAAGAGCCTCGATGTGCTTTCGGGCGGCGAAAAATCGCGTGTGGCTCTGCTTAAGCTCCTTTTGAAGCCCGTGAATCTTCTCATTCTCGACGAGCCGACCAACCACCTCGACATGCACTCAAAAGATGTGCTTTTGGACGCGCTCAAAGATTTCGGCGGCACAGTCATTTTCGTGAGCCACGACCGCGGTTTCATCGAAGACCTCTCAACCCGCGTTCTCGAGCTGCGCCCCGGCCACTTCCGCACTTTCCCCGGCGACTACCGCTATTATATGGAGCGGATTCAGGCGGAAAACGAAAATCCTGTCATTTCGAGCGAGCAACAGCGAGCCGAGAAATCCAAAAAGGGGAAAGCCGGTTCAGGCACAGCCTTCACTGAGACTCGCTCAAAACTTGCCTCGCAAGTTTTGCCGGCTAACGCCGTCGCTCCCTATCCCCCACGCTCCAATGAATCCACCAATTCTGGCAAATCTGATGCCCGCCTTTCCTACGAAGAAAAAAAGAAACTCGAATCCGAGAAGCGCAAGGCAGAAAAGCGCGTCAATTCAATAGAAGAAAAAATCGCAAAAATCGAAGAAGAAAAACAGAGCGAAGAAAACAAAATGGCGAATCCCGAAGTGTATTCCAACGGCGAGAAAGCAAGAGCCGTTCAGTCAAAAATCGCATCGCTCTCGCAAAAACTCGACGAACTCAACGCCCAGTGGGAAGAAGCGGCACTCGCGCTTGAAGAATTCAATTAAAGCTCCTCGCCAAGCACTTTCGCAAGATTTTTCACGGCTTTTTGCTCTTTTACGGTCAATTTTTCGCAATCTGAAATAAGTTCGTGATATTTCCGATACAATTGCAATCGGTTTTGCACTTCTTTTGCATCCACGGCTTTTTCTTCTCCCATAACGAGATATTCAACTGAAACACCTAGCGTATTTGCAATTTTTACGGCAGTGTCGGCGGACGGCGTGCTTCCTCGTTTGATTCCAAGTCCAATATTTGTAAGGCTGAAGCCGCATTTGCTCGCAAGGTACGTTCTGTTTTTTCCGAGATATTCCAATTCTTCATCGACTCGTTGCCAAAAATTGCTCATATTTTGATATTTTTTGAGAAATTGTTTACTTTTTCCATCAAAAGTGAACACATTAAAAGTGTTTTGTGATAGACTTAACAATAGTTCACTTTTATAAAACTTAGTCAGCAAATTACAACCATCGGAGTTCCTATGAACATTCTACTGATTCTTTCAAGCGTCTTGCTCAACTGCTCGGCGCAGCTTCTTATCCGCAAGGGGATGCTGGTCGCCGGCGAGATGAGCATGGGCGCAATGGCGCAGAACATCGGCGCGCTCGCAACGAATGTGTGGCTGTGGCTCGCCATGCTCTGCTACGGCGTTTCGATTCTCTTGTGGATGAGCGTGCTTTCAAAGGTCGAGGTGAGTTTCGCGTACCCGTTTTTGAGCGTGGGCTATGTCATTTCTGCGGTGGTCGGATTCTTCTTTTTTGGCGAGAGCATTTCTGCGGTGCGGATTGCGGGAATCATCGTGATTTGCGCGGGCGTGGTCTTGATTTCAAGGAGCTAGGAAAATGTTCTATATTTTTGGCGGGAACGGATTTGTTGGTCGCTACCTTGCGCTTGCTCTTTCAAAGCAGGAAAAAGAGGCGACCGTGGTCGATTTGCAGGACTCCCTTGACTCTCGGATTCCGAACTCGGTGCGCTATATTAGGGCGGACATCAGAAATCTCTCGGAAATCGAGGCAATCGCTCTTTCATCGGGCGATACGGTGATAAATCTTGCGGCGAATCAGTACCACACAAAAGTGCCGAAAAATCGGCACGATTACTTTTTCAGCACGAACACGGTCGGAACGAAAAACATCCTCACGGCGATGAAAAACGCGGGGTGCAGGAATCTCATCCAGTTCACCACGGACATGACCTACGGAAAGCCGCAGTACCTGCCCGTGGACACAAAGCATCCGCAAAATCCGTTCGGGTCTTACGGCGAGAGCAAGAAGGCGTGCGAGGAAATCTGCCGCGAGTTCAGGAATAGTACGGGGGGGGGTATAAATATATGCATCTTCCGCCCTCGCATGATAAACGGACCTGGCAGGCTCGGAATCCTCGTGAAACTTTTCAAGCTCATCGACATGAACCTTCCCGTTCCGACGATTGGAAACGGCAAGAACCACTATCAGATGGTCTCCGTGTTCGACTGCGTTTCTGCGATTCTCTGCGCCATCGAAAAGGGAATCCCCAACAAGGAGTACAACCTCGGCTCAAAAGAAAGCCCCGACATCACGACGCTTTTGCAGGGCGTGATAAAAACGGCTGGCTCGCGCTCGTTCGTCATGCACACGCCGGGAACGCTCGTCAAATTCATTCTGAAAATCCTCGATGCGCTCGGACTTACAGTGATGTACCCGGAGCAGTTCATGATTGCCGACGAGGAGTATGTTTTGGACATTTCGGAGACGGAAAAGGACTTGGGCTGGAAGCCGCAATACAACGACGAGGACATGCTTGTAGAGGCATACAAAATGTACAAGGAGGGAAAAGCCAAGTAGCCACACACGGAGGCGCGACATGAGCATCGTTTTGATTCTTTCGAGCGTGTTCTTGAACTGCACCGCGCAAATCCTGATGAAAAAGGGAATGTCGGCTTTTTCCGACATGGATTTTTCGGGGCTGCTTCGCTCCGTTCCGCTTTTTCTTGCGAATCCGTGGCTTTGGGGAGCGGTCGTTTTGTACGGCGCGAGCTTCGTTTTGTGGCTGGCAGTGCTTTCAAAAACGCCTGTGAGCGTCGCGTTTCCGTTTCTGAGCATCGGATATGTGGTTGTCTTTGCGGCGGGACATTTTCTCTTCGGGGAGAATGTGTCGCTTGTGCAGATGCTGGGGCTTTTTTTGATTTGCGCGGGAGTTTTCCTCGTTTCAAGGTGATTTGCATTGTCATTATGAGCGACAGGGCATTACCCGCGAAGAATCTTTTTCAGATGTTTCACCGTCGCTCAACATGACGAAAAATTTGATTTTGTGGAGAAAAATGAAAGACATACTTCGCTTGCTTCGCGTGAAGCATTACATCAAGAATATCCTCGTGTTCGTGCCGCTCGCGTTTATGGGAAGCGGGATAACGGCGCAAAAAATCGCGCATTCGGCGGCGGGTTTTCTCTCGTTCTGCCTGATTTCATCGTGCATCTATATCATAAACGACGCGCGCGACATCGAAAAAGACCGCCTTCATCCCACGAAGAAAAACAGGCCGATGGCAAGCGGGGCGGTCTCTGTCCGCTTGGGCGTTCTGTGCGCCATTGTGTGCTTTCTTGTGTCGGTGGGTGCGATTCTCCTCCTCGTGCTTTTTTGCTCAGGCAGCGTTTTCGCGCTCGGCTGGCTAGTCTTGTATTTCGTTTTGAATCTTGCGTACAGCCTTGCCCTCAAGAACATTCCCGTCATTGACATTATCATCTTGATGTCGGGTTTTCTGATTCGGATTTTGTTCGGCGCGGCGATTGCGGACACTTTCGTTTCCTCGTGGCTCTACCTCACCGTGATGAGCGGCGCGTTCTACTTCGGGCTGGGAAAGCGGCGGAACGAGATTCTGCGGACGGAGCAGGCTGGCGCAACGCGGCGGGTGCTAATGGCGTACAGCCACAGCTTCCTCGACAAATTCATGTATGTGAGCCTTGCGATGGCGAATGTGTTTTACGCGCTCTGGGCAAAGGAATACCCCAAACGCTTTATGATTCTGACCGTGCCGCTCGTCGTCGTCATCTGTATGCAGTACAGCCTCGATGTGGAGGGCGAGAGCGACGGCGACCCGGTGGAGGTGGTTCTGAAGGACAAAAAACTGCTCTCGTTCTGTGCGCTCCTTTGCGTGATGCTCGCGCTGATTTTGTATGTAGTGTGAATGACGATGAATGTGTTTGACTTTGACGGAACGATTTACGACGGCGACTCTTCGGTGGACTTTTGGCTTTTCTGCCTGCAAAAAAATCTGCGGCTTCTGCGGTATTTTCCTCGGCAGATTGGCGGGGCGGTTCTGTTCACGCTTGGCAGAATCACAAAAGAAGAATTCAAAAGCCGATTTTTCTGTTTTTTTGCGGGGATTTCGGACATCGATTCCGCCGTGCGGGAGTTTTGGGGCAAGAACGAGCGGAAAATAAAACCCTGGTACAGAAAAATGCAAAAAGCCGACGACTGCGTGATTTCCGCTTCGCCCGAATTCGTGCTGTTGGAAATCTGTGGTCGGCTTGGAATAAAAAATCTGCTTGCGACGCGCGTTGACAAGCGGACGGGGCGCTTGCTCAAAAAGAACTGCCACGGCGCGAACAAGGTCGCGTTCTTCCGAGAGCGTTTCGGCGACGCTGAAATCGGCGCGTTCTACTCGGACTCAAAATCTGACGCGCCAATGGCAGAAATGGCAAAAACCGCCTTTCTGGTGAAGGGCGAAAAAATAACATCTTGGAGTTGAAAAAATGAACTATGTATTTAATCTGGGCTCTTTTTTTGATAGGAATCTAAAAATTTCTAGCAGATTTTTGATTTTTTGTGCCTATTTTTACATGATTTGCCCGATTGTGATTTTCTTTTTGGGCTATCTTAGGCTTCCGTTCGGAATTCTTTTTTCGGCGTTGCTGGTTTTCGGTTTCGGCTATCACATGCGAAAAAATTATTCTCAAAAAGAATGTTTTGAAGTCAAACTTTCTCACCTGATTTTGATTGCTTTGCTCGTGCTTTTTTGGATTTTTATGTCTGGAATCGGCGGATTTACGTTTCAACGATGGGACCATCATTTTCGGAATGCGGTTCTCAGAGATTTGGTTGAATTTTCCTGGCCAGTGGTGTACCCCGAAACAGGAAATTCGCTCGTATATTATTTTGGACACTGGATTCTCCCCGCTTTTTTTGGAAAATTTTTCGGATACGCAATCGCCACTAGCGTTCTTTATGTTTGGTCCTCATTGGGAATTTTCATCACGATTTTGCTTTTGCTGAAACTCTTTGAGATAAAATCTGTGTATAAAATTCTTGCCCTCTGCTTGATGTTTTTCTTTTTTAGTTTTCCTTCTGCGCTCCAAGGTCTTGTGAAGGATATTTTTGCAGGAACTCGTTACCAAGATTTTCTTCCCTACAGTTTCACATCCCATACTGGTGGAATTGACTGGGCGTACAATCAATTTATTGCTCCTCTTGTTGCGCTTTCAATTTTCTTGAATGAAAAGAAAACTTCTTCGCTTGCTTTGACTGGGCTTTGCGTTTTGCCGTTTGCTCCTTTTCCGTTCGTTGGAATTTTTCTTCTTTTCGTATGCTATGCTCTTGCAGAATTCGTCAAATCGGCAAAGTCAAAGAAAACGCTCGCATTTTTCAAAGAGGTGTGCAGCGTTCCAAATCTTTCGGCAATCTTTAGCATTCTCATTGTTTTTGCGTTTTTTTATGCTTGCAACACCGCTTCAAATGGCTCTGACGGTCGTGGCGGACTTTCTTTGAACATTCCAGAATTTGCTTTTAATGCAAAAAAACGATTTCTTTTTTGGCTTTTCATCTTTTATTTTTTCAACATCGGAATTTTTGGAATCTTGACATTCAAAGAGAATAAAAAAAATCCACTTTTCTATGTTTCGATTGTTTCGCTCATGTTTCTGCCGTTCATTCAGATAGGAACAAGTCAGGATTTTTGCTGGAGGTCAACGATTTCTGCCAATTTTGTGATTTTCTCGCTTTTGGCGCACGCGGTTCTCTCAAAAAACGGGGCATCAACTTTCAGAAAATATGCGATTTCTTGCTTTTTTGGGCTGTGCCTTGTGAGCGGCGGCACGTGGGATTTTATGTTCACAACGCGATATGTTTTGAGAAATCATTTCAAGCCGTTTCTTGCTGATTCAATCTACACATTTAGTGATAAGATTTTAGACGGAAACTGGCACTACTTAAATTTTATTGATACAAAGCCAAACCAACAGTTTTTCTTCACCGTCCTTGCCAAGAAAAAGAATGAAAGAACAATTCAAAAAGATATTGAAAAAACGAAAAAACTGCAAAAAGAAAGAAATGTGAGTCTTGCCGAAGGCCGCTATCTTTTTTCGCCAAAAATGAATGAGAATCTTTTTCTTTCGACTGCAGAAAATTCAAAAATTCCAGGCTATGATGGCGGAAAAGATTTGTTTTTGTCCGAGCACGGCTCTCAAATCAGCGTTCAGTTTCGTGTGTGTGATTGGGACGAGCGGGACAAAGAGTTTTTAGACACTGACAAATATCATCTTGCTTTTTATCCAGAAAATCAAATTACGCCACAATGGGGAGCTTCTAGACTTGACATTCCGTGGGGAAAAGTTCAAGAAAATGGCGGAATTGGCGTTTGTCCGCCAAATAATTCGGATGCGCAAAAATTCAAGATAGTACGCGAAGGGGATTTTTTCAAAATTCTTTGGAATGACTATGCCCTCACTTTCGATGAAGAAAAAAACGAAATTTGCATGAAAATTGATGAAAATCATGATTCGCAGCTGTGGAAAGTTCAAAAATTTTCTGTGAATCCGATGGCGGAATAGCGTTCCCAAGAAAGCGAAACGCCCAATGGGAGAAAGCGGCACTCGCGCTTGAAGCATTTGCGTAAAAAGACGCGCCTATTTTTCTTTTTTTTGCTCAAAAAATAATGTAAAATTGTTCTTTGTATGGAAAAAGCAAACAATTATCAATGCCCAACGTGCGGCGGTGCGCTTGCGTTTCGTCCAAAAAGTGGAACTATTTGCTGCGAAAGTTGCGGGAATGAATATTCTGTCGAAGAAATTGAATCACTCTACAAAAAACAAGAAAAAATCGAAGATTCTGTTTCTGGAGAGTGGGACGCTTCTTTTGGCGGGGAATGGGGCGCGGACGGCGAAAATATGCGCGAATATTCATGTCCGTCGTGTGGAGCGGCAATACTGTGCGACAAAACAACAGCGGCAACAAAATGCCCCTACTGCGACAATCCTTCCATAATCGAAACGCAATTTTCAGGCTCGCTCAAACCAAATTACTTGCTTCCGTTCAAAATTGACAAAAAAGACGCAATCGCGCACCTCAAATCGTTTTATAGCGGAAAAAAATTCCTTCCAAAATGCTTCTCGGACGAAAATCATCTTGAAGAAGTCCGAGGAATCTACATTCCGTTTTGGTTTTTCAGCGGAAAAAGCGAAGGGAGCGCGGTTTTTAGCGCGAGCAAAAGTTACCGCACACGAAGCGGCAACGTCGAAAAAATCACAACAAAACACTACGACTGCTTCCGCGCGGGAAACTTGGAATTCAAACTTGTTCCAGCCGACGCTTCAAAAAAAATGCCAGACGACCTCATGGATTCGCTTGAGCCTTTTGACTATTCACAATTAAAGGATTTTTCAACCGCATACCTTCCAGGATACCTTGCCGACAAATACGACGTTTCTTCCGAAGAATGTATCAAAAGAGCCGACAAGCGTTGCGCGACAACGTTTGTCAATTATCTTCAGAAAACGGTGAAAGGCTTTGAAAGCGTCAGTTTGAAACAAAAAAACATCGTTTTCAAAAGCGGTTCGATAAAATACGGTTTGATTCCCGTGTATCTTCTCTATACAAAATACAAGGATAAACGGCGGCTTTTTGCGATAAACGGGCAAACGGGAAAAGTTGCGGGAACGCTTCCGCTCGGAAAAAGGGAAGCATTTTTGTTCGTTGTTCGTTCCGCGATTTTCTCGCTCATCATCGACGCGGCAATAATCGCGCTCGCTTTGAAATTTGTGTTCTAAAAACGAAAACTTGGAGAAAAAATGAAACGAAAACTCGCATTTTTTTTAATCATTCTTTTTTTGTTTGAAGCCGCAGCAGAGCAATTTTTTTTTGACGGCGCGTCGCTTGTAGATGCTTCCACGAGCGAAAAACTCAACTCAAAACTTTCCTCGCTTTTTGACGAGTTTGGAATTGGTGTGTACGTTGTAACGACGAACGATTTTCTTGAATACGGCGACTCGATTTTTTTGGCAAGCGAAAAGGCACACGAACAATTTTCCATGAAAGACGACAGTCTTTTATTTTTTATTGCAATAAAAGACAGGAGTTTTGACCTTGACGCACACGGTTTGAATGGAAATCTGATTTTTACGAGTGCCCGACGGGAAAAAATCGAAAACGCATTTTTGCCCGCGTTCAGAGAAAACGACTGGAAAGAAGGATTTTTTGCTTTTGCAAAAGAAGCAGAGTGGATTTTGAAAAAAGACGCATTGTTTGGCGGGCGAAGCGATGACGACATCTCGGTTATACTTGCGTTTTGTGTGGCAGTTTTTGCAATTTCGCTCATCGTGTTGCTCGTTCGTTTTTTTTCCGAAAAAAACAAACTCTCCAACGTTTTTGAACAAAACGAAGCGGCGATTTACAAAGCAAACGAACTTTCGCTTTTGGAAAACAAAGACGTTTTCACATTTTCGTCTGTGAGAACAATCACCCACCAAAACAATTCGACGGCTAGACAAAGTGGCTCTCGCGGTGGAAGCCGTGGTGGTTCTAGCAGCGGACACTCTCACCGAAGCGGACATTTTTAGAATGACGATTTTGGCTTTGAAAAAAAATTTGTGGAGAAAAATATGATTGATTTTGAAAAAATCCGCGCGACCATTCGCTCATCAGAAAGAGAAATGGTTGAATTGCAAAAAATCCTTTCGTCGATTCCCGCGCTTTCGCCAGAAAACGGCGGCGACGGAGAAGAAAAAAAATGCCGTGCGCTTGAAAAATGGCTTTTGAAAAACGGATTTTCAGACCTTTCACATTACGACGCAAAAGACGAGCGCGTTTCTTCGGGCATACGACCAAATCTTATTGCAACGATTTCTGGAAAAAAGGACGATTTTGCAATTTGGGTCATGGCGCATCTTGACGTGGTGCCACCAGGAAATCGGGAGTTGTGGGAAAGCGACCCGTGGACAGTTCGCGAAACGGCAGACGGGCGACTCATTGCGCGTGGCGTTGAAGACAATCAGCAAGGGCTTGTTTCTGCCGTGTTTGCGTCTCTCGCGCTTCTCAAAAACAAAACGATTCCAGAGCGAACGGTTCATCTTCTTTTTATGGCGGACGAAGAATGTGGTTCTGAGTTTGGAGTCAAATTTCTTCTCAAAGAACACCGCGATTTATTCAAAAAAGACGATGTAATCATCATTCCAGACGGCGGCGACCCAAAAGGCGAAACAATCGAAATTGCGGAAAAAGGGATTTTGTGGCTTCGCGTAAAAACAACGGGAGCGCAAGCTCACGGCTCAATGCCAAATCGCGGAAAAAACGCCCATCTTGCAGCAGCCACACTCGCGCTCAAACTCAACGATTTGGAGAACGTTTTTTGTGAGCGCGACGACCTTTTCTTTCCGCCATATTCAACGTTTCAGCCGACAAAACACGAATCAAACGTTGACGGCGTAAACATCATTCCAGGAAACGACGTGTTTTATATGGACTGCCGCGTGCTTCCGCGCTACTCGCTTTCGGAAGTGCGAAAAAAAATCGACGAGCGCGTTTTGGAAGTGTGTCAAATATATGGCGTAAAAATCGAAGTCGAAGAAATCCAACACGAACAATCTCCTGCAACAAAAAGCGATTCTCGCGTGGTGCGCGCGCTTTCTCGCGCAATAAAAAACGCGCACGCGCAAGATTCTCGCTGCGTTGGAATTGGAGGCGGCACAGTGGGAGCGCATTTTCGCGCGATTGGAATTGACGCGGCGATTTGGTCAACGCTTGACGAAATGTGTCACCAACCAAATGAATACTGTAAAATCGAAAACATGATTCGCGACGCGGAAACGCTTGCCATGCTCTTTTTGCAGGAGTAACAAACAGTGATAAAAATCGCTCGCCTGTTTTTGAAAACGGTTTTTGCCGTTTTTCCGCTTTTTTTTCTTTTTTCGTGCATGTCGATGGCAGATTACGATTTTTCTGAAATTGACGAAAAAATTGCTGCGGGCGCGTATTTTGAAGCGGAAGAAAAAATCGAAAAAGAAAATGCAAAAATCTACTCGTCGCACGACAATCTGCTTTACGCGCTTGACCGAGGACTGCTTTTTCATTACGCGAAAGACGAAAAAAAATCAAACGAGTTTTTGTCTGAGGCGGAACATCTCATTGAGCGATATTACGCTCGCTCGATTTCGCAGACGATTACATCGGCACTCACAAACGACCTTGCGCAAGATTACAGTGGCGAAGATTCGGAGGACATTTACACAAATCTGTTTAAGGCTCTGAATTATCTTTCTATGAAAAAAAACGAAGATGCGTTTGTTGAAGTTCGGCGCATGGGAAACAAAATTCGACTTCTTGAGCAAAAATACGAAAAAACGATTTTGTCGGAATCGGAACATGGCGTGAATGTGGAAAAAGTTTCCTCGCAATTTTCGGATTCTGCGCTTGCGCGATACATTTCGCTTCTTTTGTACCGCGCTGACGGCGACGATTCAAACGCGCTCATTGACAAGCGGGCGATTGAAGTGCTTTTTGCGTCAAAAAAACTCTACGATTTTCCCATTCCGTCTTCCATTTCAAGCGAACTTTCCGTTCCAAAAGAAATGGCGCGATTAAATACGATTGCGTTTTGCGGTCGAAGTCCCATAAAAAAAGAACAAACAACGCGGATTTATTACGAAAGAGGCGGAATTTTCTTCAAACTCGCGCTTCCTGAAATGGAAAAAATCCCTTCAAAAATAAATCGAGTTACGATTGAAGCAAAAAATCTCAAAAACGGAAAAAAAACAAGCGCGACGGCGGAAAAAATCGAATCAATCGAAGAGATTTTTTTGGACACGTTCAAAAGAAAATACTCGGTTTCAAAAGCAAAATCGCTTGCGCGGGCAATTACGCGGGCGGCAACGAGCACTACAATGGACGTTCTTTCGGCAAAATCAGCGAATGAAGAAAATTACACCGCGTCTTTTTTGTTCAGTTTGATGGGGCTTTTTACAAAAGCGTATACGGAAGGCGTTGAGCGGGCAGACACACGAATTTGTCGATATTTTCCAGCCTCCGCGCTCGTTTCGGGAATCAACGTGGAAGCGGGAACGTATGAAGTTACGGTTTCATTTTTTTCTGGAAACAAAATCGTGAGCGAAGTCAAAAAGGAAATCGAAGCAAAGGCGGGCGACGTGAATCTTGTGGAAGCGTATTGCTTAAAATAAAAAAGCGACAAAAATTGCCGCTTTTTTATTTTTTACTGAGCGTTTCCTTCTGTCTGTGCAGGAGCCGCAGACGCGAACACCGTTGGTTCTTCGCCAGTCCCCACCTCAAACGGGATTTTCTTTGAACGATTCACCGTTTTGATGAACACATTAATTGCCGTGGAAACGTTCATTCCCATGCGCTCGCAAAGTCCGCCAAACATTTCCTTGTCTTGCTGCTTAACATTTACTGTTATTGCTGCCATATTTTTCTCCTTATGGAACATTTGTTATAAAAACATCATATAAGTATATGAAAATATAATCAACGATTTTCTCTCTAAAAGCACGATTTTTTTTGAAAAATGTACATAAAATCACAAAAAACAAACACCATTCTTGCACTCAACAGCATTTTTGTTCTTCCACGGTCTTCAAAAAATCGATTATAATATGATAAATAGAAGAAAAAAGAGGAAAATATGGCAAAAAAAATCGCACAAATCAAAATTGAAGGCGTGATAGAAGACAAAAATGACACGTATAATCAAGAATGGTTACTTGACACAATCGAGGATTTGACAGACGACAAAAAGACGGCGGCTCTTGTACTGTATATAGATTCTCCAGGCGGCGGTGTATACGAGTCGGCGGAAGTTTTTGAAGCGGTCAAAAAATTCAAAAAAGAAACGGAAAAACCCGTGTGGGCGTATTTTGCATCCCTTGCGGCAAGCGGCGGCTATTACATTGGTTGCGCGGCTGACAAAATCGTGGCGAACGCGAACACGCTCACAGGGTCAATCGGCGTAATCGCGGGAAGATTTTTGGATTTGACGGCTCTCATGGAAAAGCACGGAGTCAAAGAAGAGTTGATTCATGCGGGAAAAAACAAAATAATGGGGCATTTTTCAGAGCCAGCCACCGACGAGCAACGCGCCATAATGCAATCAATCGCGGACGAATGTTATGACGAGTTCGTGGAAATCGTTTCAAAAAGTCGAAAACTCGAAACCGAAAAAGTCAAAATTCTTGCGGACGGGCGCATTTACACGGCAAAACAAGCAAAAGAAAACGGTCTTGTGGACGAAATCTTGACTTTTGACGAGATGACAGAAAAACTCAAAGAGGAATTCAAACTCAAAAATGCCGAAGTGAAAAAATACGCTCCAAAGAAAAAAGGAAAACTGCGCTCACTTTTGAGCGGAGTGTTCACAAACAAAAGCGACCTTGCCCTTTTATCAGAATCGCTCCGCGCAAAAACGCCGTTCCCCGCCTATTATTGGGAAGGATTTAGATAAACGCAAAAAAAATGGGGGCAAATGCCCCCTGCTCGATTTAGTAAATCAAACTGATTCCAATTCTAAAGTCGATGTTAAAAGAACCTGGATAGATAACGTTTCCATTCGTATCGCCTTTAACTTCTGCAATTTTTGTGCCTGCATAATAAACGTCCGTGTCAAACGTTCCCAAAACACCCAAACCAATAAGGTTAAAGTACATTTTTGTTCCCGCAAAAAGTCCAAAATGGTCTGTAAGTCTAAACGAGGCTTGGCAGTTTGCACCAAGGAATGTGTGAAATTCCATCATCAACATATCTTGGTCGTATGTATAAACTTGACCACGAAGCGTGGATTTAGTGTCGGTAACAGTGCCATAAGTTTGATAAGAACCTGTGCCAACGGAAAAACCGAATCCGAATATTCCATGAACGGCAAGAATAACGCGGTCTTTTACGAGCGGAGCACCTCCCCAACCGAACGTCCATTTTGAGTTGAACGTAGAAAACTCAAGTTTTTCAACGTCGTAGCCTTCGTAGCCGAATTCCATGATGCGCAATTTTGAAAATCGGCTTGGCTCAACGGTCATTTTGTTGTAAAACACGTTGAATGCAATTCCAGACACGTCGTATTCGATGTTGTCGTCATCAAAATCGCCCCAAGTCTGATTTTCAACCGTTGGAAGCGACATTCCAAACGAATGAATCACGCGTTCTTCTCCGTCCTCTGCAAAAACGCTCCCGCATACAAGGAAAAGTGCCGCACAAAGCGCAAAAATCCTTTTCATAAATCCTCCTTCCCTCTGTTCCAAGGGAAAATCAAAAAAATTGTAAAAAATCATACCCCCCCCCGCATCTTGTCAAGAGAAAACCGTTTTTTTCTGTGGCGAGTTTTCGATTTTTAGATTTGAGAGAATGTGTGCGATTCGGTATACTTTTTTGCATGAAAGTTTGGATAAAATATTTAATTGGAATTGCGCTCGGCTTTGCCGCGTATATGATTTTGCCACTCGAAAAAGTCGAAGTTTCTTCATTTATACACACGCTTTCCGACCTTTCGGTGAGAATTGGTCGCTATTCGCTTATTCCGCTCGTCTTTTTTGGGACTTCATTTTCGGTGTATCGACTTCGTTCGTCGCGCACGCTTTTACGAACGTCGATTTTAACGCTTTCGCTTTCCGCGCTTTTTTCGTTCGTTTTAACGCTCCTCGGACTTCTCTCCGCGCTCGCGTTTCACCTTCCGCGCATTCCGATTACGGGCGAACGCATGACGGAAGTTTCCGCCATTGACGCAAAAACGCTTATAATGAACCTGTTTCCTTTTAGCGCGTTTGACTCGCTCGCAGACGGATTTTACATTCTTCCCGTGTTCGTTTTTGCCGCGTTCATTGGAGCGGGTTGCGCTTCAGAAAAAGAAAGAGCGAGACCCGTTGTGTCATTTTTGGAAAGCGCAGGGCAAGTGTGCCACAACGTTTCGAGTTTTTTTGTTGAATGGATTTCCGTATGTTTAATCGCAATTTCGTGCTGGTGGATGTTTTCTGCCCGCGCAGGATTTTCCTCGCCTGTTTTTTCAAAATTATTTTTGCTTTTCGCTTTTGATTTTATACTATTCGCAGCGATTCTCTGTCCGCTTTTCATACGATTTTTTTGTCGCGACCCGCGACCGTTCCACGTTTTATACGCTTCGGTTGCAACGCTTGTGGCATCATTTTTCTCCGCAGACTCGAATTTGTCGCTCCAAGTTGCACTTAGGCACGGACGAGAAAGCCTTGGAATCCGCGATGAAGCGAATTCGTTTTCGCTTCCGCTTTTTTCCGCTTTGTGCCGCGGAGGCAGTTCCCTCGTCATTTCCGTTTGCTTTGTGATGATTATTCGCTCCTACGTTGACATGGGAATTAGAAGCGAGGACGTGATTTGGATTTTTGGAACCGCGTTTGCAACTTCATTTTTGCTCGCGTCCCTTCCGCAAGGCGGAACGTTTGTAGCCCTCACCGCGATGTGCACCATGTACGGACGCGGTTTTTCCGACGGCTATTTGCTTTTTCGCTCTGCCCTGCCGCTTCTTTGCTCAACGGCAGCCATTTTTGACGCAACGAGCGCGCTTTACGGAAGTTACATTACGGCGGTCAAAACCAAAAAAATCGACCACAATGCCCTCAAAAAATACATTTGATTTTTAGAAATCAGTTCAAAATCCTGGTCATTGAGTTTATCAAAATGACAATTTTTGTGGTTTCGATAAACTCAAGCAGATTTTGGAAAAAGGGACTTCCCCTTGTTCAACCGTTTTATTCTTTTACGACAATTTCGTACAGTCGATTCAAGTCTTCTTTTGAAAAATACGAGATTTCGATGCTTCCAAGCGAAAGCGAGCCTTTTATTGACACTTTTGTTCCGAACGCTTCGATGAATTTTTGCTCGATTTCATCGAGTTCCGATGGTCGCTCCGATTTTTTTTCGCTCGTTTTTGCTTTTTTTTCCGATTTTGCGCCGTTTTCGTTCAATTCCAAAGCAAGGGCTTCCGCTTTTCTGACGCTCATTCCAGATTTTTCGATTTTTTCAAACAAAGTCCGCTGCCCGTTTGGATTTTGAACAGACAAAATCGCGCGCGCGTGTCCCGCCGAAATCGAACCCGAAACAAGCGCGTCGCGCATATCGGATGGCAATTTCAAAAGGCGAAGCGCGTTTGCCACGGTTGCGCGTTTTTTTCCCACGCGCTCGGCGACCTCTTCTTGAGTCAGCGACGAAAGGTGCATGAGTCTTTGATACGCAAGGGCTTCTTCGACTGCATTCAAATCCGCGCGTTGGATATTTTCGATGAGCGCGACTTCGAGTTTTTTTTGGTCGTCAAAAGTGCGAAGTTGCGCAGGAATTTTTGAAAGTCCCGCAATTTTTGACGCGCGAACCCGCCGCTCGCCTGCGATTATGTAAAACGTTCCGTCAAGCGCGTCCTCAACCGTTATCGCTTGCAAAACCCCGTGTTCTTTTATGGAAGAAGCGAGTTCAAAAAGAGCCTCTTCGTCAAAATCGCTCCGCGGTTGCTCAGGATTTGCGCGAAGCCGTGAAAGTTCCACAAAAATCTGTCCGTTTTCGTCAACGCTCATTCCAACGGGCAGATTTTTCTTTTGTTCTGCACGAACATTCTCATTTTCTTGAGCAATCGAAAAATCGTTTTCATTTTTGCCCGCATTTTGAGGAACGCTCACCGTTTCCATGTCATCGGTTTCTGGCACAACCGTCGGAGTTGCGTTCCAAAGTGCGTCCCCTTGCGCACCAAGTCCAAACTTTCGCTTAGCCACGAGACATCACCTCTTCGGCGAGTTTTTTGTAACTCTTTGCGCCAACGCACGACGGGTCGTACTCGCAAATGGGAAGTCCATGCGAAGGAGATTCTGAAAGTCGAACGTTTCGTGGAATTACCGTTTCCAAAACCTCGTCTGGAAAACGCTCTTTGACTCTTTTTATGACTTCTTGAGCCAAAATCGTTTTTGCGTACATCGTAAAAAAAATGCCGCCAATTTTGAGTTCTGGATTTATTGATTTTTGCACTTGTTGCACCGTTTGCCGCAAAAGCGAGATTCCTTCGAGCGCGAAATACTCGCATTGCATTGGAACCAAAATGGAATCGCTTGCAGCAAGCCCATTGAGCGTTAAAAGCCCCAAAGACGGCGGACAATCGATTAAAATGTAGTCGTATTCATTTTTGAGCGGAACGAGCGCGTCCCTAAGCCGAAACTCGCGACCAGCAGTATCTTTTGCAAGTTCCACGGCAGCATTCGCAAAATCGATTGCCGCTCCAATCGCATCCATATTTTTTACATTCGTTCGTCTAATGCAGTCTTTTGGCTCATTTTCCCCGTTTATGAGTTCGTAGACATTCGGGTGTTCTTTGCTAATTCCAAGCCCGCTTGACATATTTCCCTGAGAATCAAAATCGACCATCAAGACTTTTTTCCCAGAAAGAGCCATAAACGCACCAATATTGATTGCAGAAGTCGTTTTTCCGACTCCGCCTTTTTGATTTACAAAAACGTAGGTTTTTCCCATACCAAGATAGTAGCACATTTACGATTTTCGTGGAACAGAGAACAAAAAAACGCCCTCGGATTTTTAGGGCGTTTTTGATTTTTTGTTCACAGTTCAACTTTATTTTGCCAAAGCGATTGCGTTTTCAAGCGCAGAATCGGAATCGTAATACGCAGCAACTTCCGCGGCAAATTGTCGCTCCAACGATTTTCTGTATTGCGAAATTTTTGCCACATAATTGAGCGTATGCTGTGGCGTGCTGTTGTTTTTTACACGCGCAGTACCAGCATTGTACATTGCAAGCGCGGTAATTTCATTTCCTGCAACATCAAGGCAATATCGAAAATGACTCATGCCAAACTTCGCACTCACCGCAGGATTAAAAAATTCCTCCTCGGAGAGTTTTGTAAACGAAGCGTCGTTTAATTGAAACAAACCGCGGTCAATCGTGCCGTTTGTATTTTTGTTTATGGCAGTCACTTTGTAGCGACTTTCCACATACGCAAGCGCAAACGCAAGCGACGGCGGAATATCGTTTTTGTCGGCATTTTCAAGAACAGCCTTTGCCACATCGCGATTTCCCGTAATATGCGTGTAAAACCACTCTACCGCAGGACGTGAAAGCGGGCGACGATACAGCGAGAGCGCAACGTCTTCTTCAAAATGAAAGTCGTCTTTTGCGCCACCGTTTGACGCAAAAATGCCTTCATCACTTGGCTCAAAACCCGCCGAAAGAAGCAAGTCGAGTCCGCTCAACTCAATATCCTCGGTGGCGGCTACCGCAGAAAGCGACTGCTGTTGCAACGAATAAACACTGAACGGAGTTTTTACTTCCCCATTCTCCAATTTTTCTGTTTTTGTAACGAAAACTCCGTCGCTTTTTCCAAATGCATCTCGATTCCCGTTTTCGTTTCCCGGAACATAGCGGAGCAAAACATAACAAAGACCAAGAAAAAGCCCGCTGACCAGAATTGTCCCCACGAGGGATTTGGATTTGTAGTAATACATATTTAGAATTTTTGCGTAAATGAGATTTTTAGTCAATCGCATTTGCTCGAATAAACGTCAAAATTGAGCAATTTTTTACGTTTTCTTTGAAAATTTCGCAAACGTTACAAGTTTTTGACAATTTTTGAAAAACTCAAACGAGAGTTGATTTTAGTCAATTTTTTTCCAAAGAAATCCAACCGTTTTTTGTCAAAAAGCAATAATGCTGATGTTTTTCAGAAAGTTCGCTCACAAAATACGATTCGTCCAGGCAGGCGGGAACGGCAAACCCCACCACGCTCGCACAATCTTTTATTCTACGAGCAACGTGTTTCATGGCAGCAACGCCGTCTTTTTTTTGCGCTTCCGTTTCGATTTTTTTATCAAAAACGGGAACGATTACAAAAAATTCGCCACGTTCTTCATTTTTTTTCAATTCTTCCCGCAATGAAGCAAGAAATTCCTCGTTGAATTCGGATTCTCGCGACTCAACTTCACTCCATTTTACTTCGCGGACAATCGGAGAACATTGTTCGTTCGTTGACAAACAAATTAAATGAGAATTTTCTGCCGTAAAAAGGCGTGTCATTTTCATTTTTCTTCCTCCGTTACCATTTTTTAGAAAAATAAAACCCCTGCTTTTTCGCAGAGGCTTTGACATTTTTGCAATCCTTTTTGAAAATCTACTCGGTCAAAATCTTAATAACTTCGGCTTTGTCTTGCGTCTGAAGGATTTGCGCTCGTTTTTCCGCGCTCTTAAAGAGGAGACTCACCTCCGCAAGAAATTGCAAATGCGGTCCCGTCTTGTTAATCGGGGAAAGTGTCATAATAAAAATGCGGCATTTTTCGCTATCCAACGAATCAAAATCAACAGGATTGTCAGAAATTCCAATGCACGCAACCAAATCCGCTACAGTGTCAGTTTTTCCGTGAGGAATCGCAATTCCGTGCTTCATGCCGGTGGACATTTTCCTTTCACGGTCCAAAACACATTCGCGTGCCACAGCCTTGTCGGCTACTTTTCCAGCCTTTATGAGGATGTCCAACATCTCGTCGATAATCTCTTCCTTTGTGGTTCCTTTGAGATGAAGTTCAACCGTTTCAGGCGTAAGTACAGTCTTTAGATCCATGAAAAGAATCATACGTCCAGAATAAACAAAAGTCAAGAAAAAGAATTTTGCCTTTTCTTCAAAAAGTAGCGATATTTTGATTTTTCTTCTATACTTCAAATCATGAACACAAACGACAAATTTCTTTCCGATGTAAAAAAAGCGATAAAATTCGACAGAGCAAAAAACGGCGGAAACTACGACGGCAAAAGGGCGTGCGAGGAAATCGCGCATCTTTTGGAGCGATATTGCCCGGACGTAAAAACGCTTTCGCGGCAAATCGGCGACTTTTGGTTAAACTCGTTTATTTTTTTGTCCGCTGACATAAAAAACGAGCCGAGCGAGAAAAATATCGAAAAATTGCAAGCGTTTCACGCATTTCTTTCAGACGGCGACGACTCGCTTTTGGAACATCTTTCAAAAGACGATTGGGAAAATCTGCGAGATTTTGTTGACGACGAAGCGGAAAATCTCGATTTGACTTCGCTCCAAAGAATGATGGCGTTGATTTTGGAGCACGGCGCACTGTGAATTGCAACGATTGTCCGAGAAATTGCAACGTTTTTCGTGAAAAAGAAGCAGGATTTTGTGGCGAAACGTCCGCTCTCAAAATTGCCTGGGCTGGATTGCATTTTGGCGAAGAACCGCTTTTGACAGCGGACGGTGGCAGCGGAACGATTTTTTTGACGGGCTGCAACTTAAAATGCGCATTTTGCCAAAATTACCAGATTTCCCAAAACGGAATGGGAAAAATCGTTTCAGAGAGCGAGTTTTCAGAAATTTGCATTCGACTTCAAAAAATGGGGGCGGAAAACATAAACATCGTTACGGGAAGCCACCACGCGCGGGCGGTTTCGCGCGGGCTTTCTTTTGCAAAAGAACGAGGTCTTTCGATTCCCGTCTGCTGGAACTCAAGTGGCTACGATTCGCTTGACGCGCTCAAAATGCTCGACGGCTTGGTTTCTATTTTTCTTCCCGACTTAAAAACGCTTTCTGACAATCTTTCGCTTTCGCTTTGCGCCGCAAAGGATTATCCAGAAATTGCAAAAATCGCAATCAAAAATATGATTCAAAAAAATCCGCTCAAAATCGAAAAAACAAAAAGCGGAAAAGAAAAAATAACGTCGGGCGTAATCGTGCGCCACCTTTTTCTTCCCGCAAGATTTGAGGAAACTGCCGAAGTGTTAACCTGGCTCAAAGAAAACGCCAACGGGTGCGCAATCGTGTCGCTTATGAGTCAGTACACGCCCGTGCCTTTTGAAGAAGACAAAAAAAATCTCGAAATCCGAAAAAAAAGACTTTTGGCAATCGAAAATCGCACAGTGAACGCGGAGGAAGATTCCGACCTGCGCGATTTAATCGAAGCGTTTGATTTTGAATGGCTTTTTTATCAAGATTTGTGCGCAGGAACAGAATGGCTCCCCGATTTTTCAAAAACGCTCCCGTTCCAAAACTCGCTTGCAAAAACACTTTGGCATTGGAAAACGGGATTTTGTGAAGACGTTTAATTTCGTTTTGGTCTGCGTCCGCACGATTGTTTTTCTGAACAAAAAAGCGAAACGTCGCATTTGGGAACAAAAAGCGTTTCAGAAATCCATGCCCACTCTTGAGAATAATGTGAAAGAGAATCGCGAATTTCCAATGCAAGCGAGCGGATTTCCGAATACGCGCGTGAGCAAAGTCGCTGATTCATCAGATTCACCAGATTTCGCAGATTTCGCTTGTCAACGATTTTTGTAAACATTCCGAGCGGAAGCACGTTTGCCGCATCTTCCCGCGAAACGCCTGATTCAAGAAGGAGCGCGTATTTTTCGCGAATAAAATCCATGCACTCTCGGTAGATTTTTTCGTTTTTTGTGGACGCAGAAACCGAGGGAGGCACAAAATACTCAAACTTTTCGCAATTCACGTACCGAGTTGATTCTTGAAGTCGCGTGGGACCACCAGCAATATGAGTATAGTATTCACGGATTGCTCGCGCAGAATACCCTGAAATGCAAATCTCCACGTCCACAAATTCAAGAACTCGTCCGTGCCCGCTTTTTATGCACTCTTTTGCGCGCAAAATATTTTTTTCTGCATCAGAAATTGGACTATTCCAACAAACGCCTGCCATTTTTCCAATTTTTTGGAGCGGAAATTTGTCGGTCGATTCAAAAATCTCAATCATTTTTTTGCTTCCTCACCGTTTCCAGCCGTCGTATTTTTCACATTCAAGAATTCGCCGCGCATTTTCGACTCGCTCTTCGCTTGGAGATTCTGTACCGCTCAAAGAATACGGAATTCTTAAATCCTTATATTTTGTTTCTGCAAGTCCATGATACGGCAATATTTCAACTCGCTCCACATTTGAAAGTGTGCGAATAAAATCTCGCGTTTTGAAAAGAAGCGCGTCGTCGTCGGTAATTCCTGGAACAAGAACGTGCCGAATCCAAATCGGTTTTTTGATTTCATCGAGATAACGGAAAAAATCCACAACGTTTTTTCCGCTCTTTCCAGTCAAAGCAATGTGTCCGTCTTCCTCAATATGCTTTATGTCAACAAGCAAAATGTCCGTTACGCGCATAAGCCGATTGAACTTTTGAAGCCACTCGCCTTCATGCGTAAATGAACCGCCAGCCGTATCTATGCAAGTGTTTACGCCTTTTTCCTTTGCTTTTTCAAAAAGGTCGATTAAAAAATCAAGTTGCAAAAGCGGCTCGCCACCAGAAACCGTAATGCCGCCCCGTTTTCCCCAATACGAACGACAAGAAAGTGCTTCAGAAAGCACGTCATCTGCTTCCATTTCCGTTCCGTCACTCATAATCCAAGTGTCTGGATTGTGGCAATACTTGCACCGAAACTGACAGCCAGCTAAAAAAACAATAAAACGAACCCCAGGTCCGTCAACCGAGCCAAACGATTCTAATTGATGAATGTACCCCTTCATGTTTACCTCTAAAACGAAACTATATTTTACAAAATCAAAACAGATTTTGAAACAGGCAAAATTTTTGACTTTGAAAAAAATCGTAAAAATTGTTGCATCAAACATCAAACGATTTTTCTTGCAGGAAGAATTTTCGTTCGATAAGATTTTTTTTATGAAAAACGCGATTTTTCTTTTTGCCGTTTGCATTTTTCTTGTAAATTGCGCTTCTTACAAAGTCGATTTTCCCAAAGATATTCCAGACGAATCGTACAAAATCGACGACATTCCGACGGTTGCTTTACAAAATAATCATTCAAATTTCGCAACTAAAAAAATGCACTTTACACATACCCTGTAAGTGTATAAAATAAAATCAAAAGGAATTTTTTATGGAAAACAATGAAAACAGCGTCCTCGATGAGGAAACAAAAAAACTTATCAATAGACTTTCTCGCGCAGAAGGTCAAATTCGCGGAGTGCAACGACTGGTGCAATCAAATGCTCCGTGCGAAGACGTACTTATGCAACTTTCGGCAGCGCAAGCGGCATTAAACGGATTTGCAAAAGAATATCTTGAAAGGTACATTAAAACCGAGTTCCGCTCCGACTTAAAAGAAAAGAGCGAAGCGGCAGCTCTTTTTTCAAAAATGCTCATAAAATTCTTAAAATAAAACGCTCGGCAAAGACGCACAAGGGCAAAACTGCCCTTGTTTTTTTTAGCGAATGGTTGTTCCCAAAAAAGCGTTTCCTTCAAGAATTGCGCGAGTGTTTTGCACGTTGCGACCACCTGCGCAAATGACGGTCAAATGCAGTTCCGAGGCTTTTTTGCTTGCAATCGGGTCAAAAGGACAATTTTTTCCAGGACTCCACTCGTCGCCGACCATTTTTCTAAAATCTGCCCAAGAAATCGTGTCGAGCGGTTTTGCGGACGGATTTTTTTTGGGGTCGTCGTCGTAGACTTTTTCGATATTTGACAAATTCACAACAACGTCCGCGCCAAATTTTTGAGCGAGCAACACCGCGTCGTTGTCGGTGGAAAAACCTGGCTTCCAGCCCGCAGCCACAAGCACGCGCCCGTCAAATGAAATATCTGCCGTGGGGTCGGTTACAACAGGATTTTTGCAAAGAGAGCCAAAAGCGGCTTTTACCAGTTGCGCGTTCAATCGCGTTGCCATAATTCCAATCCAATCCGCAGCGTCCGCCTCCGTTTCGTTTTGAGAAATCTCGCAAAACGCTTTTTGATATATGCGCGCAGGTCCTCCGCCGCCAACAACAAGAATCAAACGGCTATCAGCGTGAGAATCAAGAAACGCTTTTGCCATCAAAACAAACTCGCGGACAAACGCGCTATCTGGAAACTCTGGCGCAACGATTGAACCGCCCAAAGAAAGAACTTTTGTATTCATATTTCCTCCAAAAAATAAAAAACAAAACTAATACACGCCCAAAACAACGGGGTCGCTCCAAAGCGAACTATAATTTACATTCCCCTCCGCTTCTTCCCATATTGACTGAAACGAAAAACTGCGAGGGCGACGCACGATTTTTCCTTCGGGCATGGAACTTTTCATCGAAGAAAAACCGCGACCAAAAGAAATGTGCTGCGCGTCAAGATTTCCAAAGTAAAAAGTACGGGCATTTTCAATTTCTCGAAACGGAGTATACGGAAGCGACGCTCCGAGCGCGGGGTCGGCGGGAATCCAGCCAATTCCTTCAAGGTAAAATTCCGTCCACCAATGATTTTGCGCCTTGAGCGAAGAATCGATTAAAATGCCAGAAACGGGAACAGACGGAATGCCTGCCGCTCGCAAAAGCGAAGCGTATATTACGGCAAAATCGTATGCGTCTCCCGATTTTTTGGAAAGCAGTTCAAGCGCAGATTCTCCCGTTGATTTTGGAGAAGTGAGAATGGAAAAAGAAGAAATCATGTATTCGTACAAAAGCCGCGCTTGCTCGTAAGGATTTTTTGTTGTGCTCGTAATTTCTTGCGAAAGAGAAACAATCGCTGTGTTGTCGCTCAAAACAAGCGCGTCGGGCGACGTGTATTTTTTATAGAGCGGACGAGCTTTTTCCTTTGCCGAAAACGCTCGGACTTTTTGCTTTTCGATTTCCGTTTTGACTTCTCTGCGCGTAACAACAAAATTCTGCAAAAAATCCACCTTTTTGCCACTTTTTCCAGAAAGCGAAACGGTGTAGACAATCGTATTTTTGAAATCGGCGATAATCGGCTCAGGCGTACTTTCGTTTAAGAGAACGGCGGGCTGCGAAGACGAAATGTCTGGACGAGGAACGCGAAGCGTGATATTTCCCGACGAAGCGGAGATTTCTTCAATATTTTCCTCTAATTGAATCGAATATGTTTGCGACGAAAGAAACGTCTTTTTTCCATACGGATGCAAAACCGAAAATTTTTGAGCAATGCTTTCTCCGCTTTCCGTTCTCACAAAAACCGTGCCGCTATTTGCTCCGTCTGGAACGCGTACCCGGATTTCGCCGTCGCTCCAAGATTCGTAATCCGATTCGCTTTCAAGCGCGAAACATTCGTTTTCTGTGCCATCTTCGCGAAATACAACGAGCGAATTTCCTCGAACCGAGCCAAATCGTTCGCCAGAAAGAACAACGACCGAGCCGACCGCTGCGGACGTTGGAGAAACTGCAAACAGCGCGGGAAGAACTGCGCGGCTCACCGACTTTGAAGGAACGGGGATTCCTGCCGCGTTTGCAAAAAAAAGCGGCACACTTTTTCCAGATTGCGTTGAAACTGACAAAAATCCATCTTGCACATTTTGCGGAAGAACGATTTTGATTTCAGAATCAGACCAAAAAACGTATCCGCTTGCTGTAATTCGGTTTGTGCCAATTTCAACGAACGACGTTCCTCGCTCTTGCCCAAAATTCTCGCCCAAAATCGAAACCGTGTCGCCACCAACTCCAATCGCAGGATTGAGCGCGTGAATCACGGGAATTTTTCGAGTTTTCGTCGTAAAAAAAGAAATCAAAAAAACAGAAACAACAACCAAGACGGCATATATTGCCGTCCTAAAAAGAGGATATTTTCTAAAAAGAATCGAAAACAACACTTTCCCCTTGTTTTTTATTCCGAAAAATCGTGAATTTCTGGAACGGGAATTTTGAGTTGACGCTCTCCAGAAAAATCAGGTCGAAACACGTCCACGGATGTAAGACTTGAACTAAACCGCGACCGACTTGAAACAAGCGAAGAAGCGCGAATCGTTTTTTGAACATACGTCGGGTTTTCGTCCATTTCTTTGTTTTCAAAAAACGCCTCGCCAAATCGTTCGCTTTTTACGTTTCCGTCAACTTTAACTTCCGTGGACGGAATCAAACTGATTTCCATTTGCGCCATATTTACAGATTTTGCGATTTTTTCGGTAGAATCAGAACTTGAAGAAGCGGCAAATTGTCCGCTTTGTATCGTTCCGTCAACTTTTACGCCTTCGCTCGAAATCGGCTGAATTTCCGTGTGAGGAATTGCCGCGATTTCCGCCGTGGATTCAACTGTTTTGTGGGACGGAGCAAGCGCAAACACAAAAATGGCGGCGGCAGCGGTTGCAATGGAAGGAAGCGCGAATTGTAACGCCTGTTGACGTTTTGATTTTTGTGAAAGACGGATATTTTTTGAAAAATTCATGCGACTTTTGAGTTTTTCAAAACTCGCGTCAAGTTCTTCGTCGCTCAACGAAATGCTTTTTGCATCTTCCTTCAAAAACTCGTGAATTTTTTGTACGCGATGCAGTTCCATGCTGCTTTTTTCAGAATGAGATACGAGATTTTCATATTCCGACACAAAACGTTCGGGCATTTCTCCGTCAGCATAAGCAGAATGAAATTCCTTGCTAATCTTTGATGACATATTCGCCTCCTTTTTGATTACACCTATTCAAAAACAGGTCAATTTTTTTTGACACATTTTATTTCAAAAATACGCAATCTGCTCCACCAAGCAATTTTTCGAGTTTTTCTCGCGCACGAAAAACGCGAACCTTTACGTTTCCCTCGGTGATTCCCAAAACCGCCCCGATTTCCTTGTAATTCAGGTCGCCATACTCGCGGAGAATCAAAACCTCCCGCAATTTTTTTGGAAGCCGATTCAAAGCCTCAACAGTTGCCTGCCTCGCCTCATCTTTGAGCAAATCTTGTTCGCCCGTGGAAACTTTACGAGTATCCTCATAAAATGCCTTATGATATGCTTTTTTTTCTCTAGTTTTTCTCATGGCATAATTGATACTTGCATTTTTTACAACACGAATGAGCCAGTATTTTGCGTCGTCAAGACTCGGAAAGATGATTTTTTTTTCATTTGCCTTGATATACGAATCGTGAACCAAATCTTCCGCCGCCTCTTCATCCCCAACAACCCGCCAAGAAACAGTATACAAAATCCGAAAAGTCGCGTCGTAAATCGCCCGAAAATCCTTGTCATCTGCTGCGTTATATGCCCTCGTGGGCTGTTGTTCAATCGTATTTTCCATATAAAACAACCGTCAAAAACCTTGGTTACGACTCAACGTAACGCAATTCATTTTTTTCAGTTTCCTTAATTTTATTGAGCCTTTTGTTTATTTTACCATAAAAAAAATATCATTTCACCTATAAGAATTTACATTATTTTTTTGAGAGGCAATTTCACACCGCAGATTTTTACACTTTATAGCATGAACGCGAAGAAATCCAAAAAATCGCCTTGAAAAACGCATATTTGTAAGTGGAAGTGTGCTTTTTTGCTGGCGACAAGGCAAGATTCACAAGGCGGATTACATCGGCTTCGGATTGGCGAGAAAATGGGATTGTGCCTTCGGTGAGATTCCAGCCTGAGTGCATAAGGACAATTATAGCATAAGTTTAGAGATTACAGTTTAAAATATATCTCAGACTTTTTTTACATCAATCAACTCGGAGAGTGCGGCAACAAATGATTTTGTCTCTTGTTTGCAGGCTATGAGAACTGTTTCGCCCGATTTGTTCTTTCCGATGAAAATATCAAGGTTCTTCAGAATGTCCATGCCGATAAGCGTATTTCCCGTGCGGTCGTAACTGACGGAAATGGGAAAATCGCCGAGCGTAAGTGAGCCGAGCGAGAAGTCTTCTGCGGTATGCCTCTTTCAGTTTGTACGCCGCGTTTTCCGAAAGCCCCAGTTTCAGCATGGGAAACGAAGTATGCGGGCAGCCCGTGTCAATCTTCACATCAACGGCGGAAAACTTCATTCCGTTCAACTCGAATGAGGCGGTCGTTCGGAATTCATTTTTTGAGTTCAGGGGAATATACAGAAAATCATTCGTCATAGAAAATATCTTCCTCAACCTCAATGCTGTCGTTGTAAACGGGGGTGATTATGTTTTCCTGTGAGTAGAGCGCGTCTGACTCGGCGTTGGTTTCTTTTCCGATGTAGCCGATGATTCCGTCCTCTTCCATGTCAGAATCTTTGGGACGGTACAGGATAATCCAAGTGTCGCGGATTTCAGAAAGCTGCTCCTTGTAGACTTTCATGCCTTTTGAGATGTCGGAAATTGTATATTTTGGCATACGCACCTCCGCCTATACTATAGCACGGATTCCGCACTTTTTGAAGAACAAGAATTATTTTTTGTGGGATAATTCTTCCCCCTACAGCCCCTTTTCAATCAGTTCGATGACTTTGCGCTTTGTTTCGGCGCGCTCCTTTTCGGTGTCGCTGGATTCCTCGAACAGCACGGCAGGGCTTAGGAAACGAGTGTTATTCTCTGTGAATGGTTCGGCACATCAACTTTTACCTCTTTCATTTTCAAATCTTCACACCACGAAAGAAGATTTGAAAGCCAAAACTTTACATCGCGCCGATATGGTTTGGGGTCTGAAACGAGCGAATCATGAAGTTCGGCGGAAAGTTGACCGAAATATATGCATCCGCCATTTTTCTCAAGAACCGAAATAAGCCACAAATAACATTTGCTCTGGCGGAAATCATTTTTCAGCGAATCAAAGTCTCCGTCAAACATTTTTTCCAAAAAATCCATCCTCTCGCCCCGTTGTTTGGGAATTCTTGAATCGGGCAATTCATGCGAGAAGAGGGATTCTATCTTCGGTCGAAAGAATTTCATAATTTCATTTCCCCAGAAAAGCGCTTCTGATTTTTTGTCAGAGTCACTTAAGTTTTCATATCTCTTTTTAAGCAACAAAAAAATT
>ERZ842401.1889-NODE-1889-length-28809-cov-21.461536_pt1 | contig 28809 bp, 27 predicted proteins | sample MGYA00521270_ERZ842401 | MGnify/ENA primary metagenome ERZ842401 (study PRJEB31892, sample SAMEA3878208) | bioreactor metagenome | biome: Moose rumen | place: Sweden | collected 2011-10 | study: EMG produced TPA metagenomics assembly of the PRJEB12797 data set... | reverse complement strand
TTACTGCTTACTTAAACAGCTTTTTTATCTGCTTTGCATAAATCTTGTCGATTTTTTGCTCCTCGATTACAAGAGATTCGTTCGCACGGTCAATAACCGTCATCTCGGTGTATTCGCACAATCCTTGCGTCATCAAATCCTGCACCACCTGCGCCGCCCAATCATCAGCCTCCGTCAGTCCTTTTGTCCTCGGAGCAGGCACGGTAATGCGCAATCCTTTTCCCTTATTTTGCGCCACCACGACATTCGTTTTATTTTTCTCCGTCTTATCTTTCGCAAAACAAGGATTTAACGCAAACAAAATCAGCACCGCAATAAAAATCTTTTTCATTTTCAAAACACATAAAAATTAAAATGCTGTCGCTCTGCCGCTTTTTGGCGTATCAAACATACACATCGTCATCGCCACGCACAATGAGCTTGCCATCTTCCCACGCTCGGCGAAGTTCGCTGAAAAACTGCGTTGTTACTTTATCTACATCGCGCTTGAGCATCGGACGGCGAATTTCTTCTTCTTCAAGCACAAGGTCGCCGCGCCCCTTTGAAATATTCGACAGGATTTTCAAGCGGAATGCCGTATCTTTTCCGCCCAACAAAAGCGCAATTTCGCCGTTTTCCATCTCGCGAAGCACCGTCTGAATATAGCGGTCGTCGGCGTTGATAACGTCCTCGATGGTAAAAAGTCGGTCGCGCAAATCGCGGCTCAAATCGGGGTCCTGCATTGAAAGCGAGTCCAAAATACTTTGCTCCACATCAGGAGACATCTTTCGCAGAATCTGGGCAAGCGCACCTCGTCCGTCGGTTTTTTGCGCCGCAGACACATTTAGAGACTTGAGCTTTTCGTGAATCGTTTTGTCCATTCGCTTGAGCACTTCCGGCGACACCGATTGCATACGCGCCAATCGAATCACGATGTCTTTTTTCGACTTTTCGTCGAGCATATTCAGCACCGCCGCCGCCGTTTGCGGTTTGACGTGCGACAAAACAATCGCCTGCACCGCTATGCTTTCATCGCTGATGAGCAGTTGCAACCTGTCCGCATCGATGTCAGAAAGATAATCGAAAGGCTTCCCGTTCGCGTCTGGCACAGCTTTTTGAATCATCGCCGCCGCTTTTTCAGGACCATACGCCTTGGACAAAATCGAATACGCCGTGTCTACGCCGCCGTTTCGCCGCGCGCGCGTTACCAGCGACTGAAATTCCGCCAAAATCGTTTCGGCTTCTTCCGGGTCAATCTGCCGAATCGACGCGATTTCGGGGATAATCCGCTCCGTTTGCTCCTCGGTCAAATGCGGCAGGATTTTCGCTGCTTCGTCAATGCCGATTAAAAGCAAAAATTTTGCCACACGGCGATACATACTGTCTTTGTCGTTGCCGTTTTTGGCTTTCGGACGGTCTTCGCCCACTTTGAGCAATCCCGTTGAAAAAAGCCGATTCGCCGCGTTCTTCAAATCCGCCTGCGCTTGAATATCGTCTTGCGTTATACCCTGATTTCGCGGCACGCCGTTTCGTGTGTACTGCGTCTGTGCGCTCTGCATTGCATTCGGGTTTTGTACCTGCACAGGAAATGCTTGAGGCGCAGGCGGCTCTGGAGCCTGTTCCGTTATATCGCTCGAGTAGCGTCTGACCGGCGAAAATTTTCGCACCGCTTTTCCATTTACCATCTCTGTATCTTCTGATTGACCGCCGGCAGCATTTTTGTACGCATTAAGCCTGTAATCATTCATATTCATAAACAACCCCTTCCCCTAAAAATACCTTTATTTATCATACTGTATTATCAAAAAATATACAATTTATTTCTGTAAGATTGCCTTTTTTCGTCTCGCCGCACATTACACAAAAAAATCCCGCCAAACAAGCGGGATTAAGATTGATTTTAATTTGTTTTCTGTGCGTTCAGATACGAGCGACCGCCTTTTTCTTTGAATTCTTGAATCGTCGGGTTATACCGCTCCAAAATATCAATGATTTCAATATGGAAATCCAATTTTGAATCCTCGAACAGCGGTTTTGCAGGCGGCTTTCGGCGGCTGTTTGCCTGAGCAATAATCTCGCTCAGTTCGTCGTCCTCCCGCACTAAGTACGGCTCACCAAACGCGGCAAGCAAAACCCGCCCGTCATCGCGAATTCCAAGTTCGTAGTTTGTAATCAACTCAGGCTCTGCTTTGTTCATATTGCGCACTTCCTTTCTCCGTCCAGTTGCGCTTGTATACAATTCGTCGCCCGCAATCAAATGCTTTTTAATTTCGTACGTTTTGCCCGAAAGCGGCGTAAAACTCACCAGCGCGTCTGGCTGATATTCCATATCCGTCCGCCAATAGCGCAGATGATACGCAAAAAGCGGCGTAACATCGCGCTTTTTGGCAGGCTCTTCGTCGCTCCCCGCGCCCGTTGCGCCGTAAAACGCCAACATTCTGTTCGACACAGGAACATAGGGAATCTGTTTTCTGCTGCGCAGCTTTTTTTCGGTTTCCGCGACTTCGGGAATCTCGCCTTCTACAAAATACAGGCAATCAAGCTCCTTCTCGCGCTTTGGAACACTGATAGTGATGCCCTTGACGTTCCCCGTGCGCTTGTAAAGCCCATAAAAATCGTCCGCCGAATCGTGCAACGCAAAATCAAGGTACAATCGCCCTTCGATGACCGCCACAGGAATGTGAACGCTCTGCTTTTCGTGCGGATATTTTACGATTAAATCCCACGCACCGCAATTTTCGTAATCGGTATCAAGCAGATTTTCGTAAGTGACAAAAATTTGCTCGGCGGCGGTGCTCTGCGCGGCGTTTTTTGCGCGCGGATTTTTTTCGCTTTCCGAAGCAGGCTCGGCAGCACGGTCATAATACCAACCGTAATATTCTTTGAGGACGATTGAAAGCGGATAGCGCGAATCTTCCGCATTTTCGCCGCCGTCAAAATAAAGGTAGCGGTCACTTCCTCGCCACAAGCCCGCAAGCAATGCAGGACAGCGGTTTTCATCGGAAACAGAAACAACAGAAGTCTCTTGAGAAGAACTTTGCTGAGAAAAAAGAGGAAAAATCGATACTGCAAGCGCAAATGACGCGCTAAAAAAAATTCGTTTCACGTTTTTATTATCGGCGTTTTTTTTCAAATGGCACGGAAATTCACGAATGACGATTGCGGCTCGCCATAATGGAAAGCGTGACATTTTTTTCGATTTCGCTTCGAGTATCCGCCGTCGCCCCCGAAAGATATACGTCCCAGCAAAGCGATACCGAAACCGTGCGCCCTGCCGCATTTTCTGTCCGACTCACCACAACGCCCGCATTTTCGTTTGGCACAAGAACAAATGCCACATTTGAAAGCGTGTCGGTAAGCTGCACATACGAAACTTCGCCCGTAAACGTGTTGTTTTCAGGATTTTTGCGCGTTCCTGCCGAAATGATTTCCGCTGCATAACAACATTCGTCCATAAAATGCGTGTCAGCAAAATTAAGTTCTGCAACCAATTTTGCACGCACAACAATCGGGCTATCATTGCGAAGAACATACTGCACCGAAATGCCCGAGCTGGTCGTCGTGAACTTTTTCCACAGCGATACAGGCTGGTGCATTTCGGAAAACTCCCCCGTACCCAAAAGCCGCACTTCACGCCGCTGCTGGTCAAACCGCGCTTCTGAAAACAGAGTTTTGGCAAAAACACCGTTTCCCGGAAGCGCACCCGAAACGTAATCTGCAAAATCAGGTACTTCCAGCAAATAATCCACGAACAACCCGTGTTTTTTGTCAACAAGGCTGTCCGCAACATTGCCGCTACGAAACAATTCTAACTCGGAAATACACCCGCCAAGCCGCTCAATGCACGCCGAAAAACTTTGCATTTGGCACACATATTCGGGAATTCCGTCGGCATTATAGTCAAAAGCGGTGATGGATTCGGTAAAATCGCCAGCATCGCGAACCAGTTTCTCGGCAGAGTTAAGGCTTCGGAACGCCGCCTGCCGCACTGCTGTAGACGCAAAAGAGCCGTCGGGAGCGCAAATGTACGCCTTTCCGTTTTGTCCTTCCCAAAGGTGTTCGCGGGCTTCTTTTTTGCGCATTTTATCGCCGTGGCTTTGGTTTGCAAGCAAACTCACATACATCATTCGGCGATACAGTCTGTCGCTTTGCGGATAATTTTGCAAAAGCTCGTAAATGGTTGCGCTCGATACAGGATTTTCGGGAACTGCCCACTGCGCAATTTTGCTGTCCATACTCGCAGGAATGTAAAGACGTTCAAAATGCGTGCAACTTTTTACCACCGTCAATGGATTTGCAATTTCAATCGAAGTAGCATTTTCTGCTTCTGCAATTTTTGAAAAATCTTCCAAAAAATTAGAATCAAGCATCGCCTGCATTTGCTCGATGCTGACACTGACGCACATAACTCGGTCAAAATCAGCTTCAGAGGGGCAATCTTCGGCAATCTTTTTTAAAATCAATGATACAAACTGTTCCGCGCTCATATTTTCGCTGATTGGCACATCGCGAAAAAGCGGCAACACCGCCACCGATTTTCCTTGATACGCCGTAATAATCGGCAGATATTGCTTTTTTGAGCGAACCAAAAGGGAACTGTCCAAAAAAACGTATTCCATACCGCACGTTTGCAAGCACGGAATAAGCGAAGATTCCCACACAGAGCCAAAAAGCTGCATTCCGCGCGGGCGTTTTCCGATTGTCTGGCGAAGTTCAGAGGTCAAAAGCTCGATTTGCCCGCTTCTGTCCTGCGGAAAAAGCAACGGAAAAATGGGATTATAATAACCGCCGCCCAGCACTTCAAGTTGCTTTCGATTGGTAAGCTGCGAAATCAAATCGATGTATTCAAGATGATTTTTTTTATAAAACAAAAGCTGCGCGCCAGAAAATGAAACAGAAAACGGCAACTTCGGATGCGCATATAAAAATGAAGCAAACCGTTTATACACTTTATGATAATTTTGCTCTAGCACACTTTCGTTTTCAGAAATGTCCGCTACAAGAGAAAGACATAATTTCAAATTACCCACGTTTATTTCCCAGAAAACAGTCTATAACATTTTCCCCAAAATTGAAAGTCTTTGTTTGGCTGTAGCACGTTTTTCTCAACAGCGTGGCACTTCGGACAGTCAATTTTTTCTTCGGCTGGAGCGGCGCAATGTTTGCATTCCGAAAAACTCAAAGGCACTAATTTTATGATTTTTTTTGGGCAGACATCTACGCATTTTCCGCACCCCGTGCATAAATCTGACACAACAGCAACCCCGTTTTGCAAATTGATTGCTTCTTGAGGACAGCTCTTTATACAATCTCCCAGCCCAACACAAGCCCAATCACAAAAATCGAGAGAACCGCATTGTTCAACAAAAAGCTGGCAACTTTTTACGCCATAAAAATTCATTCGCGTTTTTTCAACATTGCGTTCCGGGGAGCAACGAATTACGGCAACTTTTGAAAATTGCTCAGGCTTCAACTCATTTTTTTGCAACGCAAATTGAATTTCTTCTCTCGAAAACAGCGGCGCTTCCGTACTGATAGATTGCTGGTGAAGCGCTGGCAAAAGAATATTGAAAATAAAAAACAAAATGCCACTTAAAACAATAAGAAATAAGAAAATAAAAAGCAATGAAATTATCATTTTACCGCTCCTGTGTTAAGCCAAGAAACATTCCAAGCAAAAAGAGCAAGCATAATTACCGCAATACTCAAGAAAACTAATGCGTGGTTTGAAAAATCTTTGCACGGTTCACCTGATTCCACGCGGCGAAAAATCGCATGTAAGATAGGCACAAACAAATAAAACGCCAAAACACAGCAAAGCGAAATCACTGCAACGCGAGCAACGGAGGAACTTTCGTTGACAGACAGCAAAATCGACAGCAATGAAATTGAAAATTCGGCAGTCGATTTTCGAGATGTAATGCGGACAATCGATTCACAAAAAACGGAAATCGAAATAAAAATCAATGCGCACACAAACGGGAATAATTCGGAAAGCCCAAACGGCACCAGCAAACTCACGCAGACAAGATAGCTCAAAACCGCCGATGAAGTTACCACCAAAACAGATTTTATTGCTTTTTCAATCTGCCCTTTTAAGTCCATACAAATAACAGCGGAGCGATTCAGCCCGATTCCATAAAAAAGTACCACAGATGAATAAAAAACATAATATAAAATGCTTGAAATCACTTTTTTTCCTCCTCTGCTTTTTTTGCAGGTTGTTCCTCGGTTTTTTGAGCATTTTCCACCACATTTTCCGCAATTCTAAATTTTCGCGTTATGTGATTTTGGAAAACAATCAAAAGCCCCACTAAAACCAGCGTTCCCGGAATAGACGCAACAAAATCACCAGCCTGCATAAACGACGTTCCAAACGGAATCTGTATGGTAAACAGAGAATCTTTTGCAGGAAGCGTTATCGTGCCGTAGCCAAATATATCGCGAAGTAAAAAAAGCAAAAATGCCGCGAGTGAAAATCGCAAACTCTGACTCATATTTTCTGCAAGTTCAACAGACAATTTTTCTCGGCTTGGGTCAAAAAAATATCCGATTAAAAATGACGATAATGCAGGCAAATACAGCGCAAACCCGAGAACCAGCGCATAAATGGGGCAAAAAAGAGAAAGAACCAATTTCGCCATTGTCGCAGTACAAACAAGCATCATTGCAACGAGAACGCTTTGCAGATTTCCCAGTTTTAAAACGCAAATCAATTTTCTAAAAAGCGTCCCGAGCAACATCGTTACGTTCAAAAAAACAAGCATAATGATGCCAAATGCAAGCCGCCCGGGAATCGGAACTAAAAGAGCAAGAGAAGCCGCCACAAAAACATACAAATTATTTTGCTTCATTTTTTATCTCCCTCAACAACGATAATCCGCGCTAATTCGTTACGCCAAAACGAGATTTGAGATTTTTCAGCAGCTTTTCTGATACGATTGCTTTCATCAACATCTGAAAGTGCAAAACCCACAAATGAAACTCCGTTTTTATCACACAAAAAAACGCCAGCTTGAGGTCCATAAATTGTTGCAATACGAAGGATTACAGCATAAGCAGATTCTTCATCTTTTTTAGCAACTTTGTAGCAAGCCGCACTTGTTGAAAGTTCTGATTTTATGGGAACAATATTTTCAACGGTATATTTATTTTGCAATTCACGGTCAAGCACCGTTTGCACTTGCATTTTGAGTCCTTCGTTCCATTGCGTGCGCGAAAAAAGGGTGAGCAAAAAAAGCACGACAAACATAAAAATGAGAAATCCCATAAAAATGCCGTAATCACGAAGCTGCTGCTTGGAACTATTAAGCATTGCCAACCTCCTTCATAACGTTGACTTCAGGAAGAAGCAAATTTAAGACGTTCTTATTTATTCGGGAATTTTCAATGATTTGAACAAATGCTGATACCGTATTTGAAATCAATACCGAAAAAATACAACCGACCGCCGAAGAGCCAATGCCCGCAATGACAAAGAATATGATTCCACACAGCGCGCCATACATAATTCTGCCAAGCGTTGTATATGGAATTGTTCCATACCACGGCAATACAAAAAGCGAACAGAAAATCACTCCGCTCGAAAAGAGCGCAAACAGCATATCACCCTGAAAAAACGAACCGCCTGCTAAAAAAGAGCCAATTGTTCGCACTAAGGCAAGATACACCGCAATCGCTGAAAGCGGTATAGCACACGAAATCATATCAAGCGAAAACAAAATCAAAGATGACACAATGGAGAGTGCATTAAAACGGAATGCAGGAATAGGAAAACCATTGTCAATCAAAAGAGAAATGTAGCCAGTCGGAATGGACACACCACAGAGCGAAAAAACTTTTTCATTTAAGAACGGCGTCAGAGAAAAATCCACATTTAACGGTTCTAGAACTCCATTTTGAAACAGCAATCCTCCCGCATTAACCGTATTTACCAAGTCCGGAGTCAAAATCGATTCGGGAAAAAACTGCGATGCGGTAAAATATGAAATTGCCACGCTAACCGCCACAGGATTCACCCACGAGCCTGAAAATGTTTCAAATGCGTTTTTTATTATCACAAACACAAAAAAAGTTATGCAAAAAACGGCAAGCAGCGGAAATGATTCCGGCAAAAACATTCCGGTAAAAATTCCCTGCACAATCGAAATTGCAAGAGTATCGTGATGTCGCCGATATTTTTTTATGTTTACAAATTCTGACGCTATTGACGCTATAACCGCAGTTGCAATCACAAAAAGCGCTGAATAACTTTTTGAAGCAAACAAGGCAAAAATCTGCAATGCAAGCAAATAAATCTGTGCCAAAACAGATGCCCTCACAGACGGCTTTGAATACACAAAAGGTCTCAAAATTACCGTTTCATTTGCCGCAATCGATTTTTTTAAGAATATATTATTCATATTTTAGCTCCTTTTTTAAAAGCGCAATAGATTGGCTCAGCGGAAGTCTCGACGGGCAAACACTATTGCAAAGTGCACAAGACGAGCAAAGAAGAGAAGTTTCAAGGATTTCTTTTTTGATTTGCTTATCCATTCCGTTTAAGCGCGAATACAAAAGGTCAGGATACAGATTTTCTGGGCAAACGCGCCGGCACTCGCCACAACGCACGCAGGAAGCATAATGCGGGTCAACCAGTTCAAAAACCGGCAAGAACGTTACTGATTTCACCATTTTTGTTATCGGAACATCAAATCCCGGTGCAATTGTACCAACATACAGCCCATTCACCACGATTTTTGAAACTTTGTGCAAAAATCTGCCGCATTGGGACGCCAAAAAGCCCATTGTAGTGCCAATGCTCACGCGCAAAACGCCCGATACGCCAAGACAGTCGCCGGTTACATGCACGAAGCAACTCGTCATCGGGATTCCGCAAACGACGGCTTCGTAAACAGCAAAAGCGGTTTCTGGGTCAATAAATAATTCTTTATGCGAAATGTTTTCAAAAACAGAATCCGTGCCTTTTTGCGATTTTTTTATCAGTCGCACCAAGTCCTGTTTGAATCCACACGGATATTTTGCGGTATCTGCAGAAACGCAAAGATGCGGAAAGCGCTCAAAAAATCGACTTGCAATTTCTGTTGTAATTACAGAGCCCGCTTTTTTAGATGTCACCAAGATTATTCCCTCGGAACGTAGTGCAGTTGCAATAATCGCCGTTCCTTCCGCCACCTGTGCTGGATAATGAGAAGCTACAAAAGAATCAGTTTGCCGGCTGGGGTCATCATCAAAAAGGCGCAAAACAACAAATTTTTTTGCAGATTTTATACGGGAAATCTCACTTGCAAGGCTATTCGGTTTTGAAAATGTATTTACAATACCTTTTTCTGCAATCATATTTTGCAAACTTTCAGGAGAAAACAAACTCCATTCCGCAGGAAAATTCTTTTTGCCTAAAAACGAAAACGAGCCTTTTACCGCAATCACCGCTGCATCTGCGCATTTTCCATCAGGAAGCGAAACAGAACGGATTTCTTGTACGATGCCCGGAAGCGGTGCGTGAATATTCGCAGAATACCCATTCTGGATTATCGAAAGCGGAGATGCAATTATCTGCCCTTCACTCACCGTATCTCCCACCTTTACAAGCGCACGGCAACGGCACCCCTCTTCCTGCATAAACGGAACAATCGCTTGTTGCGGCAAATAAGAACGCGCCGAATACTTTAACTGCGTTTTTTCTGTTATATTAAAATTAGATACTATTGGCATATTGTTTTCTTCTTCTGTATATGTAATAAAGTGCCATTCCGAGCGGAATACACACCGTACAAAGCAAAATCACCAAGGACGGCTGTGCATTTGCATCAACACCGCCACTGTTTATTGCATACGCAAATTTTGCATTATTTCCTTGCTCTGCAAGCAATAACTCAATACGCTTCTGACCTGCATTTTCTATAGACTGCAACATTTCGTTCAAAAATTGCTCACCATATACAAATCGTTTTCCCTCTTCTTGAACAACTTTTGTGCCTTCAATCTTAAAAAAAGGAACTTCAATAACATCGCCTTCTTTAAAGCCATTTGCACTATCTAAATCCTTTTCCGACAGCCACAGCGGGCGATATTGAAACGTCAAAAGATTCCAACTCCAATTCAGATAATCGTTCAAATCGGGCAAAAAATCTGCATTTCGTGAAACCGACGGCGACGGAAGCGAAAGCCCCGTTACACCAGAAGATGAAGAAATTCGTTGCTGAGGAAAAAGCGCAAGCACAATCTGGAGCAAAATTGCCCCTGCGCACAAAAACAGGCAATCCGCAACTTCTTGCGTCACAATCGAAGTATAAGGAGCTGAAATGATGCTTATAGGAGAAAAGGTTGAACTGCCGACTCTAAAATTCCGCGGAAGCCGTACAGACGATTTTCCTTTAAAATGCAAAATCATACACGCCGAAGCGATTGTTCCTGCCACCGTTGCCGCACACAACCCCGCATTTTTCAATGACACAGAAAAACTAATTAAGATTGGCGAAAAAAACGACAGAAGCAAAAAAACATTATGAAATCCGGGGAAAATTGCGTTTTGCTTTGAATACAGTTTTTGCAATAAAAAACACCCATACAGCAGTAAACAGGTCGCAACCCCGTTTATGCTTCCCGGCGCACAAACACAAAACACCAACGGAAAAATCGCGAACAGCACAAACGCAAGCCGATTTTCCGCGCTCACCAGCAAACAAAGAAAAAACAATGCACAAATCACAGGTACAAAAATGGGATACGAAACGGTTTCATCAACACCGCAAGAGCCAAGCCGCAAAAACGTTTCAAGTGCATCAGAAAGTTCACTCCGATACCCATCAGGAACATAGTACACCTGAAATTTTTGGGATTCATCAAAAAAATATTTTTTAATTTCTTCAGGATAATCCATATAATTTTTATTTTCTGCCGCAAATCGCGCAGGAGACATCGTTTTTGGAATCGTTTTATCCTGTTCCGAAAGCGTAATTACCCCCGAAATACCGCATTTTGAAAGCACTGACAGCACCGTATTTTCAGAAACCGTGCTACTCGTATAAAGCACGGTATAACCGCGCCAAAGCTTCGTTACAGGCGTTATTCTTGAGTAAACTAGAAATATCAAACTAAAACAAATTATCAAAATTAAAAAAAGGCGCTTCAACATTTTTCAATTCTCTTTTTTATAGCACTGAAAATGCAAGTCCGTTTATAAATCCCAAAAGGCTTCCAATCACAACTTCCATTGGAGAATGTCCCTGAACTTCTTTTATCGGAGTGTACGAAACCAAATCTTTTTCATCAAGCGCACGCCCCAAAATATTCAAAACACGCCCTTGAACACCGCTCGAGCGCCGCACACCAACAGCATCGCGCACCGTTATCAAATACAGACACAACGCCAAAACAAAAACATCTGAATCGAACCCAGAATGCAGTCCAATAGAAATACATAAACAGGCGACAATCGCAGAATGGCTTGACGGCATACTGCCCGTCCGCCATAAAAGCAGTTCAAAAAGCTCAGACATAGAATGAACTCTGCCCGAAAATAATTTTATGACCGTCTTTATAAACTGTGCTGAAAACCAGCTGAATATGCATGCAATGAGAATTGGATTTTGGAGCAGCACATGTATTTGAGCTTTTGCGTTAACCAACATAATTCTCTATTATGACTTTTCAGTGTTTTTTTGTCTAGTCATTTGTTATTTTCAAATACAGCAGAGTTCATTTTGACTCGAAAAAAATTATACGATGCGGAAGACAAAAAGCCTCAATCTGAACAGCACCAGCAAAAACAATAGTTCCTGTTGATGCAAAACCAGATTTTTATTCAGCCGCGATTTGTTTCAGCAACGCAATTTGTTCTTTTACACGCGCAGAAGACGGTCCGCCCGTCGTTTTTCGCTCTTCCACGCACGCTTTTGCACTTAAAAAATCGTATACATCGCTGTTTATCAGCTCAGAACACTTTTTGAATTCACCAATCGGCAAATCTTCAAGCCGAGAAAGCCCTCCCTCGATGCACATACGCACGGCGCGAGCTGCAACACCGTGTGCCGTTCGGAACGGAAGCCCCTTTCGCACCAGATAATCAGCAACATCAGTTGCATTAGAGAAGCCACCCTCCAAGCTTTTTGCCATATTTTCCGTACGGAATGAAGCACTCTCAATCATTTTGGTGAATACTGAAACGCAAGAAAGGCACGTGTCGTATGCATCGAACAAACTTTCTTTGTCTTCCTGCAAATCGCGATTGTACGACAACGGAAGCGACTTCACCATAACGAGCAACGCAATCAAATCTCCGTACACCTTGCCCGTGCGACCACGAATCAACTCGGCAAAATCAGGATTTTTTTTCTGCGGCATTATCGAAGAACCCGTGGACCACTTCTCGCTCAACTCAATAAAGCCAAATTCCGTTGTGTTCCAAAGCACAATTTCTTCACACATTCTCGACAAATGCGACATCAGAAGCGCGAACGCCGACGAAAACTCAATACAATAGTCGCGGTCTGCCACACTGTCGAGCGAATTGGGCGTCACCCCAGAAAATCCCAATTTTTGCGCCACAAGTTCGCGATTCAACGGCAGCGTGCTCCCTGCCAGCGCGCCGGAACCGAGCGGGCTTTGGTCAATCCGCTTTAACGCGTCTGCTAAACGGGAATCGTCACGCGAAAGCATCCAGCCCCACGCGCAAAGATGGTGCGCGAGCGACACAGGCTGTGCGTGCTGCGTGTGGGTATAGCCGGAAACAAGCGTTTCGGTGTGTTTTTCAGCCAAGCAAGCAAGAAGTGCAATCAGATTCTTGATTTTTTTCTGCAAGGCAGGCACCGCGCGGCGCAAATACAAGCGTTCATCAAGCGCAATTTGGTCGTTGCGGCTCCGCCCCGTGTGCACCTTGCGCCCGGGCTCGCCGATTCGGTCGGTCAACGTTGCTTCAATAAACGAGTGAATGTCCTCCGCACTGTAATCAATCGAAAGCGCGCCGGAGGAAAGGTCATTTTCGATTGATTCCAGCCCTTTCACAATCGCGCTCGCCTCGTCCGCGCTGATAATCCCCGTTTCGCCGAGCATTTCGGCGTGCGCCTTGCTGCCGCGAATATCATCGAACGCCATACGCTCGTCCACATGAATCGACGTCTCAAACGCCACCGCTTCTGCGTCGGGACCTTCCTCAAAACGCCCGTGCCAAAGCGCGGCGTGGTTGTCGGCAGTCATCGTGCCGTGTGTTTTTTCGTTAGCCATACCAAAATTAAAGCACACTATCGCTTTTTTTTCAACGGCAAACACAAATAAGTGCGCAATAATCCTGCACATTTTCAAAAAACACAAAAAAGCACAATGCGCGGTATGTTCCTGCGCCCAAAAACAGCCAGCGCACTCAAGCAACAACCATCTTTGCCGTATAAAATCCCACTTGCACACCTGCGCCGAGCATTACACAAACCAAAAAAGACCGTCGCACACTGTTTTCGATGAATCCGCGGCACAAAAAAGAGCATAGCACCGTGTTTTTGAGCAATCCTGAAAAACGGAATGAGCATTTTCACCGTGCAACAGCCATTTTGTAGCGCAAAAATGAGCAAATGCAATCGTTTTTAAGGATTTCATGCGCACAGCTTCAGCAGTTACGGCTGTTTTTGCCTCAAGTGGCGATGAAAAAGACACAATCCCGCACCAAAAATATCGCTTTCGTTTGCGCGGTTCGCACTGCCCCACCAGCATTTTATGCACTAAAAATAAAGTATGTGCCAAAAACAAAACGGATTGACAATAACATAAAAGCGTATCGCCAATCCGTTCCTGCTGAAATGCGTTTCGTCTGCCAATTTTGCGCTTTGTGCATTCCATTCAGTACATTTTTATGCGCAAAAGAATGAAAAACATCAAAAAACGCGTGTTACTCCGCCGAGGAATCATCAAAAGCGGGCTGTGCCGAAGTGTCCTTTGAAGCAGAAGTCTTCTTTTTTGTTGACGACGTTTTTGCCTGCGAAATAATCACGTCGTATTTTGCCTCAAGTTCTGCAAATTCCTTGTTGAGTTTGCTCATCGCAGTCATATACGGCACTAACTTTTCGTTAATAGCGTTGAGGAGTTTTGATTTCAGCTCACTTGCGCTCTCGCCTTTCTCGGATTTCACTGCGGCGTAGGTATCCACGAGCGAATTAAACGTATTTTGCGCTTCGTGCAATGATTTTATCACCTCGGAAACCCCCGGAAGCGCTGCAATTTCGTCTTTCAGCGGGTCAAGTCCCTCGAGCATACTTGCAATGAGCGATGATTTCCGCAGTTGTGGCTCGCGTAGGATTGCAACACCGTATTTGTTGAACGCGGAAAGCAATTTCTTCGCTGGAACGCTCAAATTTTCCAGCGGACTGTTTGCATATCCGATTAAAATCTTCTCTAATTGGCGCACCAATGTATCGCGCACCGTGTTTTCGTTCTTCAAAGAAGTTGATTTCTTTACGCGATGAGATGCAGAAGTAATTCTGGCGGACAAATCTTCTATTTCCGCCATGATTTCGGCTTTGTTTTGGTCAGCGGCAATCTTTCCGTCCTTGTTTTGAGCAATTTTGTCTTTGTAAAGCCTCAAAAGCGCGTCGGAAATAGTGTCCACGTCGTCAATTCGTGAATCAAACTTAACTCTCTTCATTTTTTTGCTCCAAAAAAGATATATTGTACTTTAAGAATAACCTTATTTTTACATTATTGTCAATGTTTTTTTTCGCAATAGAACATTTTTTTGTAAAAAATATAGAAAACATACTATAACTGTATATTTTACAAATAAAAAAGAGTCAAAATAACTCGTAGCTCACTGATTTTTTCACTCGTATACGCTATAAAACACGCCGCAACGTCTTTTTTTTCAAACCAAAAAGCCATAAAAACACGGTGCAACGGTCTTTTTACAAAACAGGAAAGCACAAAAACACGGTGCAACAGTCATTTCTGTTAGACCGAATTGCATATTGCACGATGTTTTCAACCATTTTGCGCACACGGAAAGCGCAAAAACACACTGCAACAGCGAATCCCGTTTTCTAAAATAGGCAAAAACACCGTGCAACAGCGCATTATATATTGTAAAAACAGCAAAAACACGCCGCTTTTGCGCTTTCTTCTCAACGGACACCCCATTTTTTTATTGCAAACACAGCTTTGACGCTCCAGAAGTCTGCGCTGAAATTGTTTTTATATACCTTGCATAAAAGAAAGATTTATTTTATAGTATAGGAGACACATTAAAGGAGAGAAAATGCTCAACATCAAACGAAATCTAAGCGTTAAAATTATTGTAACCGTCTTAATCGGCACGGTTTTATCAAATCTTATTATTGCAATTATTGTCAGCAAGGAATCTTCTGCCTCCCTCAAAGAAATGATGTACGAAGATTTGCTTCATTCTGTTTCCGCGCTCGCAAAAGACCTCAAAACAAACAATGAGCGTGAAATTCGTATGCTCGAAACGCTTTGTGCAAACCGCGTTATTCGTTCCTCGTCGGCGAGTTTGCAAGAGAAAACCGAAATGGTGCAAGAAATTGCCGCGCTTGATGAGGCGTATCTTGCAGTGAGCCTTGTTGACAGCACGGGACGGGGTTTGAATGCTGACGGCAGTGTTTTTTCTGTTGCGCAAGAGCCATTTTTTCGGCGCGCGATGCAAGGCGAAATCGTGATAACAGACCCGACGGTTGACGAGAAGTCTTCCGAGGTTTCGATGATATATGCGCTGGGGATAAACGGAGAAAACGCGCAAAAGGTCGGCGTGATTTTTTGCCGCGTGGACGGTTTTCGTTTAAGCGATTTGTGTTTGGAACACCCGATGAGCGATAACAGAAAGCCGTATATCATCAGCGCAGAAAGCAAAATCACGCTCGCGAACGAGGACCACTGGAAAGTCGGCGTGGAAGACATTTCCGAGATTGAAAAAGCCGCCGCGGGCACGTCGCTCGGCGAACACTTGACACAACTTTTGTCGGGCAAAACTGGCAGCGATGTTTACACGGACGGCGGAAAGAAGTGGATGAGTGTTTTTAAGCGTGTTGAGAACACGAATTGGATTGCGGCGTGCAGCGTGCCGTTTTCCGACTTTGAGGCACGGCTGTCGGAGATGACGATTGCGATTCTCGCGGTCTTTATTACGCTTTCGATAGTGTCAATCGCCGCTCTTGCGTTCGTAATCAGCTTGTCGATTCGTCCGCTCAACAAACTCGGCAGCGCAATCAATGCGATTTCGTCGGGAAATGCTGATTTAACAAAGAAAATCGATGTAAAATCGTCTGACGAAGTTGGTGTCGTGGTGAAGGGTTTCAACGTGTTCACCGAAAAATTGCGTTCTATTATTGCGCAAATCAAGAACTCAAAAGACGAGTTGTATTCCGCGGGCGAAACAATGTCGTCGGTGTCTGTTGACACGGCAAGCGCAATCACGCAAATATTGTCGAACATCGGCGACGTGAATTCACAAATCGCAAATCAGTCGGGAAGTGTTGACGAGACGGCGGGCGCAATAAATGAAATAGCGTCGAACATTGCGTCTCTTGAAAAAATGATTGAAAAACAGTCGGAACAGGTTGCGGGCGCGTCTTCCGCGGTTGAGCAAATGATTGGGAACATCTCAAGCGTGAATAATACGGTGTCAAAAATGGCGACTTCGTTTGAAAATCTGGAAATCAACGCGCAAAATGGTGCGGCAAAGCAAAGCGATGTCAATGCCAAAATTGAGCAAATCAAGGCGCAGTCTGAAATGCTCCAAGAAGCAAACACGGTTATCTCGTCGATTGCCGAGCAGACCAATCTTTTGGCGATGAATGCGGCGATTGAGGCTGCTCACGCGGGTGACGCGGGCAAGGGCTTTAGTGTTGTGGCTGACGAGATACGAAAATTGTCGGAGGATTCGGAGGAACAGTCGCGCAACATCGGTGTCCAGCTTGAAAAAATCAAGGTTTCGATTGACGCGGTGGTGAGCGCGTCCGTGGAATCAAGCACGGCATTTGATTCTGTGACTACCAACATTCACGAAACGGACGAACTCGTTCGGCAAATAAAAGGCGCGATGAGCGAACAGCAAACGGGCAGCGAGCAAATAGGCTCCGCGCTTCACACAATGAACGACAGCACGCTTGAAGTGCGTACTGCGTCCAAAGAAATGGCTGAGGGCAATAAGCAAATCCTTTTTGAGATGCAAAAATTGCAGGAATCCACGATGAAAATGAAAGACAGCATTTCAGAAATGACGGTCGGCGCACAGAAAATACATTCTGCAGGAGAATCTTTGTCTCACATCTCAAGCAAAATGAGTGATTCTATCCAAAAAATCGGCAACGAAATCGATTTATTCAGGGTGTAAGCACAAAAAAACGCGCATTGTTGTGCTGCAATATGGCTTTTTCATTCGCAATCCCGCTCAAAACACAGCGGGATTTTCTTTTTTCTGCGCAGGAATCAGCATTGCATTTCTGTTTTGCCCTTTTCTCACGGCTGTTTTACACAAATGCGCCTGTTTTCTCCTCTTTTGCGTCCCCGTTTTGTCCATCGCACCAGCAAAATGCCCTTTCCTCACTCACGGATTCACCAAAAACACGGTGCAACAGCCTTTCCTTCGAGCAGGATTCCCCGTTTTCACGGTGCACCGACCTTTCCTGCGCATAAAAATGCACTGCGCTTAACTGCGGCAAGCATTTTTTTCCGCAGAGACAAAAAAAATCGGCATACACGAACCTTTTTTCGCAAAAGATGTGCACGCCGTTTTCTTGCAACGCTTGTATTTTATTTCTTGTCGATTACACCGATGATGTCTTTGACTTCATTTTTGTTCAGAACACGCACAATCTTCAAATCAGTGTCATTTGTTTGAATCTTAACGGGTCGTCCATCTTCGGTATTTTCGTTTACCAGTTGCACAATCGGTGCGCGCGGTGAGCCGGGAACCACATCTACCACCTGTGCGACCTTTCCGTTAATCAAATAGACATACGCACCAATCGGGAACATACCCATGCAGCGAATCAATGCCATTATTACGTCTGTGCTAAAGGCTTTTGACTCGTTCCGCATCATTTCAATCATCGCTTCATAGCTCGAGCGCGCTTCTTTATGCTCTCGCTCGGCTGTAATCGCTTCAAATGTACACGCCACCGAGATTATTTTTGCGTACATAGAAATCTTTTCGCCTGTCAGTCCCTGTGGATAGCCTGTGCCGCTCTCGTTTTCGTGGTGCTGCAAGACTCCCCCAAGAATGTTTCCGGAAAATTCGGCTGCTTTGAGGATTTGATAGCCAATGAGAGGGTGCGTTTTGATTTTCGTGCGCTCATACACAGACAAGGGTTTGTCGGTGATGTACAACTGCGGCGGAAGCCTGAGCATACCAATCTCGTGAAGCAGGCACGATACGGCAAGCTCATTCAAGCGACTCATAGACAAACGCATTTCCATACCAACCGTGATGGCGATAACCGTGGAACGCATACTGTGAAGCACTAAAAAATCTTTGGCAATGTTCTTTTGAGTCGGCGTTATGCGCAATATATATTTTTTATTTGCTTTTATATACGCAATCAAGTCTTGCATTGCAGAGGAAATGTCTTCTTTTTCAAACGTCTTGTTTGTTGCGTAGCGAGTATACACTGCCGTAATGTACTTCAAGTATGTATCAAAAACGTTTTGCGCAATTTCAAGGCGCTTCTGCTCATTATCGCCCGCTTCTTCAATTTCGCGGTTTGCATTCGTGATAACATCGGCAAGAATCGTTATCGGCTTCGGCTCTTCCTCCTCGTATTCCACCGAGGTATCCTCTTGCACAGTGCGAAGAATGCCGTTAGAAAACACATCGGTAAAATACCATTTGTTGAGAAGCGTTTTCAACGAAGAAGTAAACGGCACAATGGGGTCAAGAAGCAAAAACGATTTATCGAGAAACACAACATCTGTAAAACGTGAATCGGCATTTATGTCCGCAACTTTATATGTATTCATTCTTCTTATCCTGTTGATAGTATCGGAAAAAAACACGCGATAGGTGAGAGCGCGCAAAAAAAAAGTTGAAAAACCTCACACGTTTTTCAACTTTGACGAAAGCAAAATAAAATTGGGCAATTATTTTTTTGAGATGCTGGATGATTTTTTACAACTCAAAAACTTTCATCTTGTAATTTTATTATCGGGATTACCTGTTTTCGCTTGAGATTTTTTTTATCATCTGCGCATTTTATTCAAAATCGCCCAGAAAATACCCCTGCTCTTTCGTGCACTAGATAAAATCGGGGGGGAGCGGCGCGTTCACGCTCATCATCTCTCCTGTTACAGGGTGAGGGAAGATGAGCGAGAGCGCGTGAAGCATAATCCGCGTCCACGGCGTGCCACCATACAGCGTATCACCCAAAATCGGCAGTCCCAGCCCCGCAAGGTGCACACGGATTTGGTGAGTCCGCCCCGTTTTGGGCATTGCATCAATTCCGAGCGCGTCAATTCCGCCCCCAGAAAGCAATTCCTCCGCGCTTTTCACCAGTTTTCGCCGCAGTGCAACACGAAAATCCGTGTGCGCCCAAAGCCCGCCGTCTGCTTCTTTGACTGCGCCCCACTTTGCGCGGTCGCTCTTCTTTGAAATACGCGCCAAAAAATTATCGACTTGAAAATTCGGCGGCGGAAAGGCATTTTCTTTTCCGATATTTTTGCGAAAACGGCTGTCGGCGGCATACGGGTCGGCACACACGGCGCGATAGACCTTGTGCGCGGTATGATTTTCAAACATATCGTGCAGAGCCTTGTTGACACTGCGCGATTTTGAAAACAAAATCACCCCGCTCGTTTCGCGGTCAAGGCGGTGCATTATGCCCACATACGGCGGATTTCGGAGCGATGGATTTTTTGCCCACAAATACCGTATTACCGCGCCTTGCAGATTGTCGCGCGATTCCTGAAACGTGCTTTCGGTCGGAAAAAACGCAGGCTTATTCACCACAATGATGACCTCATCTTCAAACAGCACGTCCTTTTCGGTAAGTTCAAAGGCGATGTCGTTGACTTCCTTTTCCGCAAAAAATTTCCCCGCATCAAGCGCAAACTCCACCCTGTCGCCGCGTTTGAGCGTATAGGCAGGACGGCGAATCTGCTTGCCGTTCACGCGCACTTCCCCCGCAACGATAAGACGGCGGATTTTTGAGTTCAAGCCGTCGGTTTTTCCCACGAGCGCAGGGATTTTCTCCCGCAAAAACTCGTCCACACGCGTTCCCTGCGTTTCGCACCTATAAATTTTTTTCTCGCTCATCTCATTTTCTCCCTTCGTTTTTTCAGCTCTGTTCGATTCCGTATCGTTCGGTATGAATTCTTTTTCAAGAATTCACTGTCCAAGCAGTCGGACAACGAATTCTTTTTCAAGAAAGCACTGTTCAGCACAAAAATTAGGCGGAACGGTTTTGAATGTGCTACAAAATCAGATAGTCAGGACCGTCCTCGCCTGCAAAAACAGCGACCGAGCAATGCTGCATAACCGTGCTTTCCACAAAATGCGCTAAATCCATTCCCTCAGGACTGAGCACATCGTCGGGATTGTACGTCGTTTCAATCACACATTCTTCGTCCTCGGCAATCACCCGCGAAAACGCGCCGTTGAGTTTTACCATATCTTCAAGAGCCGAAAAAAGATGTTCTTTGTGCTTTTCTTCGTATTTTTGGCGCAAAAAAACGAGCTGCATTTTTTCGATTTCTTTGTGTGCCGCGCGCACTTCGTCAAAGCGCCCAAATGCGCAATTATCCACGATTTGCCATTCCGCAAAATCCGCCAAAAATGCCGCTGGGCTCATCTTGAGTGGCTTCAGCGCCACCAAAAACCACGGAACCGCCCTGCCGTAAGAATAAAAAACCGTCGTCGCAAACGCAATATCGCGCGCTTTTTTGGTGTCAATCGTGTTAAACGTGCTCGACGGCTTTGGCACGCTGTCGGCGGGGTTTTCCACGTCAAGTTGCGGAAAAAAAAGATGATTCGGATAGAGATTCAGCACAAAATCAAGCCTGTCGCAAAACAGCCGCAGACTGTCGCCCGCCGCGCGCAAAAAATCCATCTCAAAGCCGAACACCACCCCGAATGAATTCAACATATCGGCTTTCTTGGCATATTTTTTCTTGTCAAACAACACCTGCGGCTTTGCGCTCGCCTGTTCACCCGTGCGGATTTCATATCTCAGCGGAATATCAAGCGAACAGCTCACCTCGCTTGCCGCCTGTGCGACTTCCCGCGACACATCGGTTATATCGAGAGACATCGCCTCGTATTCGTCGGGATTGTGTTCAGCCTTGTTTTGTAATATTTCAAGAACCGTTTTTTCGCGTTTTTCCATATTGCACTCCTTGTTCAAAAAAAATGCGGGCGGAACCGCACCAGCAAAAATCCCCGCCCGCTTTTTTGTGTAACTACACTTCAACGCGCTCGATGTGCGCGCCGAGCGATTGCAGGCGTTCCACCAGATTTTCGTAGCCGCGCTCAATCTGATACACGTTGCTAATCGTGCTTTCGCCCTGAGCCGCCATTGCCGCAATGACCATCGCCATTCCCGCACGCACATCGGGAGAAACAAGGTTGTCGCCGTGCAGCGTGGACGGACCTGACACAACGGCACGGTGCGGGTCGCACAGCACGATAGACGCGCCCATATTGATGAGCTTGTCCACAAAAAACATTCGGCTCTCAAACATTTTTTCAAAGATAAGCACCGTGCCTTCAACCTGCGTCGCCACCACCGTCATAATCGAAGTCAAATCAGGCGGGAAACTCGGCCACGGCGCGTCGTCAATTTTGGGGATTGCACCGCCTAAATCCTTGTTGACCTTCATCTCCTGCGTCAGCGGGACTTTGAGCGTGCAGCCCTCGATGTTCCAGCGAATGCCGAGTTTGTTGAACGCAATTTTGAGCGGACGCATATCGTTTTCGCGCACGCCGGTGATTTTGATACTGCCGCGCGTTGCCGCCGCAAGCCCGATGAAGCTCCCGATTTCCATAAAGTCGGGACCAATCGTGTAATCCGTGCCGTGAAGCTCGGGAACGCCGAAAATCTTCAAGACATTACTGCCCACGCCCGCAATCTGCGCGCCCATTCCGATGAGCATTTTGCACAAATCCTGCACATGCGGTTCGCTCGCCGCATTGTTGATAATCGTAACGCCGTCCGCGCATACCGCCGCCATCAGCGCATTTTCGGTCGCCGTAACACTCATTTCGTCAAGGAAAATATCCGTGCCGACGAGTTTGTTCGCCGTAATTCTAAATTGCCCGTCGATGTCCACCCGAGCGCCCAGTTCGGTGAGCGCAAGGAAATGCGTGTCAAGGCGGCGATGCCCGATGACGTCGCCCCCCGGAGGCGGAAGCACGACCTTGCCGCACCGCGCAAGCACGGAGCCTGCAAACAAAATGGACGCACGGATTTTCTTGGACAGCGCGCGCGGGATTTCGTTTGTTTTGATTTCAGCGGCAGTGATTTTCCACGAATGTTCATCGAGTTTTTCCACCGTTGCGCCGAGCGATTCAAGGATTTTGAACATAACGCCCGTGTCTTCAATCGCGGGAATATTGCGCAAAATCACGCTTTCTTTGGTGAGAAGAGCGGCGGCAATGCACGGAAGAGCGGCGTTTTTGTTTCCGCTCGCCTGAATCGTGCCTTTGATGGGAAATCCGCCCTCAATTTTGTATTGATACATATTTTTCTCCAAACGTATTGAGGTAGCAAGGAACTTAAGTTCCTTGTCAGCAAAGTATAAACGACCTATTTTTTGTCTTTCAGCGAAATCTGCGAGAGCGCAATGAGCACTTCGGTTGCTTTGCAGAGCTGATTAAACGACAGCCATTCCGTGCGCGAATGGTAATTGTGCCCGCCCGTGAAGATATTCGGCGTCGGAATTCCCATTTCGGTGAGCCGCGAACCGTCCGTGCCGCCGCGAATGGGCTGCATCACCGGCTCGACACCCGCCGCACGATACGCGGCAACCAGATTCGCCGCAACCTCGGGGTGCTCGTCGAGTTTGCCCTTCATATTGCGATACTGCTCCGTGTGCTTCACGTCCGCTTTGCCGCCAAAACTGCGCGCCGTAACGTCCGCCAACGAATCCACAAACGCCTTTCGCGCTTTCATTCCCTCCGCGGTAAAATCGCGCAACAGCAATTCCACCGACGCACGCTCCACACTGCCCGAAATCTCCATCGGCGCATAAAATCCCATATACCCATCGGTTGTTTCGGGGGCTTCTTGCCGCGGCAGATTCGCCACGAACGCGCTCGCCATCGTAACCGCGTTCACCATTTTAGGACGCGCCGAACCCGTATGCAGCGATTTTCCTGTAAAGGTGATTTCGCTCTTGAATGCGTTAAAACACTCCGTTTCAAGCTCACCGATATGCCCGCCGTCCACCGTGTAGGCTTTTTTGCTTTGAATCTCGTCAAGCGGCACTTTATCCATACCGTGCCCCGTTTCCTCGTCAGGCGAAAAAATCACCTCGATAGTTCCGTGCTTCTCGCCCTTGAGCGCCTCAATCGCCGTCATAATCGCCGCCACGCCCGCCTTGTCGTCCGCACCGAGCAGCGTCGTACCGTCCGAAGTGATAATCGTATCCCGCTCTTCGCCCGCCAATCTCAGCGCCTCGTCGGTTTCGGGGTCAATCGTGCTCCCCTCGCTCAACGTAATCAGCGAACCGTCATACTCACGGATAATCTGCGGCTTTACGTCCTTGCCGCTCACCTCTTCAACCGTGTCCATGTGCGCCAAAAGCGCAAACGGCGCCGCGCTCTCTTCCCCCGCCGACGCAGGCAAAACACCGTACACATAGCAATACGGCGTGATGTGCACCTTTTCCAGCCCCAGCGATTTCATCTCCGACTCGAGCAGTTTCGCCATATCCCATTCCTGCGGCGTTGAGGGAATATTTCCCGAGTCCGCGCTCTTTTCATCACTCTGAGAATATGTTTTCGCATAACGCACAAAGCGTTCCAACAAGTTTTCTTTTGAATAGTTCATACAAAAAGTATACGCTTTTTTTCCCGTTTGCGCTATAGGAAAAGATTTTTGATTGGATTATCAAAGAGAGGTATTTTTACAAACGGACATTTCCGAACGTGATTCATCAATTTTCTTATCACTCCGAACGCTTCGGCAATCTTTCCGCGCTGTCTTTGAAACAAGGGGCTTAAGCCCATTGCTGCCTCTGTTTCGTCTTAAAAAAGATTATCGGGTCAAGATGAGGTAATGACATACGAACAAAGCGCGCTACTGACACATTTTTTGTTTGTGTGTATAATTTCATTCTATGATTACAGATATTTCGATTATTCTGCTTCCCAGCGAGGAGCAAAATACACAGGTTATTCAAAAAAAGGCTCTGCGCGCGCTTTTTGATAAGGGTATCAAGGCAAAAGCGGACGAGGTGGAGCTTGTTTTTGTGAAAAAGTCGATTGACGCACGGCACGGGAAAACGAAATTGTGCCTGCGCTACAAAGCGTACATCGGCGAGGAAAAAACCGACAGCGAAGGCGTGCCAGACTGGAAGCGCGCGGGCGAAAAATCCGCTATTATCGTGGGGTCAGGTCCAGCGGGGCTGTTCGGCGCATTCAGGCTTTTGGAGGACGGGATTAAGCCGATTATCATCGAGCGCGGAGAACCCACAAGCGAGCGAAAGCGCGACATCGCGTCTATCAGCACACAGGGCAAGGTCGGAGAGGATTCAAATTACTGCTTCGGCGAAGGCGGCGCAGGCACGTTCAGCGACGGGAAATTATACACGCGGAGCAACAAGCGCGGCGATATTGCAAAGATTCTTCGCATTTTCGCGCATTTTGGCGCAGATAAAAAGATTCTCACCGATGCACACCCGCATATCGGCACCGATAAGCTGCCGTCGATTATCAATGCGATGTGCGATAAAATCCGAGAACTCGGCGGCGAAATCCATTTTCATACGAGATGCACGGATTTTTTGTTTGACGGGAAAAAGGTGTCTGGGGTGCGCTGTGTGGACACGCTCACGGGCGCGCAAAAGGATTTTTCTGCACACGCGGTCGTGCTTGCCACGGGTCATTCCGCGTCGGACATCTACGCGCTGATGGCTCGCACCGCCCCCGACGCGCTGGAGGCAAAAACGTTCGCGGTCGGTGTGCGCGTGGAGCACCCTCGCTCTCTCATCGACGCGATTCAGTATCACGGGAGCACGGAGCATCTGCCAAGCGCGGAATATCGCCTTGTTACGCAGGTGGATTCCCGCGGGGTGTATTCGTTTTGTATGTGTCCGGGCGGGTTTGTTGTGCCGTCAAGCACGGGTCCTGATGAAATCGTGGTGAACGGTATGTCGAGTGCGGCGAGAAATTCCAAGTGGTCCAATGCGGCGATTGTGGTGGAAACACGCCCCGAAGATATTCCGCCTACGTTCGTTGCAGAAGCTAAAAAATGCGGGAGTGCGGCTCTTGCGGGATTGTTGTACCGAAAATATCTTGAATCGCTCACCAAACAGCACGGGGACGCGCAAAAAGCCCCCGCACAGCGAATGACCGATTTTATCAAGCACACCGAGAGCGCCGATTTGCCTGCGACGAGTTACACGCCCGGGGTGGTGGCAAGCCGCCTAGACGAATGGCTGCCCGAGCGGATTTCTTCTCGGCTTGCACGTGCATTCGATGATTTTAATCGCACGATGAAGGGCTATAAATGCGCCGACGCGCTGCTCATCGCGATAGAAACGCGCACTTCCACGCCCGTGCGGATTTTGCGCAACAAGGAAAGCGGGGAATGTATTGCGCTCAAAAACCTGTATCCGTGCGGAGAAGGCGCGGGATATTCCGGCGGGATTGTTTCTTCTGCGATGGACGGAGAAAATGCGTGTGCTAAGCTGTCGAAAGCGTTGCGCGATTAAATTGTCTGCAAAAAAATTTCAAAACTGCGCCCCGCATATTTGACATCTCAAAAACTTGTGATAGACTAATAGATGTTGCTTGTGGGCAAAAATTATGTCAGAGAGGATTACAATGACACTCAAAGAAAAATATGAACGCTGCTTGCAGGATTCGGAAAATTTTATAACGAACGAAAAAGTCAACGTTACGCCGTCATATCATCAGGGCGAGCTGCTTGCTCGTTTTTTTAACAAAGACCTTGATTATACCGATATGAATATTCATCAAGGCTATCCTATAGAGAAATTCACCAAGGAAGATTGGGATTTGAAAATCAAATTCCAGCTCAGAAAGTCAGAAATCAATCTGTATTCTCCGCTCGAGGGACCGCTTGTGTTCCAGTATCTTTCGACTATGGCGGATTCGGATTGGACGAAGGGCGAGCCTGTTGATTCTTCTGCAAAAGAGATTATGCGCGGAATGAAGGACCACATGAGTCCGATTCAGGAGGGGCTGAACATTCATTCTATCAGTGTGGAATGGGCAGTTCACGTTCCAGACTGTACGACGTTTTTTGTGACGCTCTTTTATGCGTACGACAAAGAATTGATGGGTGAATAATGTTTGAAAGTCGCGCACTTTTTTTCTGCGCGGCTTTGTTTTTTTAGTGCATAAAATCGAGCTTTTTCTTCTCCGTTAATCCATTGCGAACGTCATATTCTCAAAGTCAAGCTGTATGCGGTGATTCTGAAAAAACGCATTGCCAAGAATTATCACGTTGTCGAAAAAATTTTCATAATTTTGGGCAAGTTTTGCATCGCCAAATTCAATTTCTGATAATTCCATTGCAACGACATCCTTAAAAAAATGTTTTCCCATTTTTACATTAACATAATCCTGAAAACCATAATTTTTGCTATAAGCAATCGCAGGAATTCCCTGTGACCGAGCACCAGTATCAAGCATTGCGTCATAGATTTTTCCGTTAATTTCAATAGGGATAAAAAGATATTCGCAAGGTCTTTCTGCATTGTATAAAACTGTTTTAAGAGGCAGCATATTCTTTTTTATTTTCTTTCCGCCAACAACAAAAGTATTTTTTTTGAAATCAATTGTTACAAATTTACAAGAACGTAAAAAATCACTGCCAATAATGCCTGCATACGAATCAAAAATTTCGTTTTCCCGACATTCAAATTGGGGACAAATCAGATAGTTTCCAAAATTCAAATGTAGGTTTCCAATCATAACCGTAGGAGCCGTTTCACTGATTTCAAAATTATTTTCACTGCACCAGTCATAGAATTGTTCAACGGAACCAAATAAATGCTCAATACCAACTTTTACCAAAATAGTTTGAGGCGCTCCTGTATCTATCCCGAATTTTAATTTTTCATCAATAAAACTATCTCCGTTATTATCACAAACAGAGGTTTCAAAATACGGCATTGTGTCTTCTTCGTAATCAATCGAAATCGGAAAAGAAATAGTTTTTACACTCTTGCACCCAACGCAGAAAAAACTGTATGTCAACAGAATGAACAGTAAAAATCGCTCTTTCATAAAAACTCCTCTTTTCAGTCCATTGCGAACGTCATATTTTCAAAGTCGAGCTGTATGCGATGATTTTGGAAAAACGCATTGCCAAGAATAATCGTGTCGCCAAGAACATCATTTGGATTTTCAGTAATTTTTAAGTCACTATAGATTCCGTCTGAATGCCAATCACACCAAACATCTTCATATACAGTATTTCCAATTTGAACAGTTACATAATCAGGAAATCCCGCATTTTCATTAACAGAAAGACATAATTCTCCGTCGCTTTTAAAGCCCGTATCAAGCAAGGCTAAATATTCTTCACCATCAATCTTTATAGGAATATATAAATGGTCTTCATATTCATCTTTTGACAGCAGCACTCTATTTTTCTTTACTTTGTCTTCACCCAAAACTAATTTTTTCTTTCTAAAATCAAAAACAACAACGCCGAATTTCTCTAAATCCGTATATCCCAGTAATCCCGCACGTTTTGTGCCACATGTATTTATGAATGTTGCATCATTTTCAATCCAGAGTTTTGGAAAATTTACTTTATCACTTTTTACATTATAAAAACCTATTGCACTTATAGTCTTATCGTCTGCTATTTTTATATCAGCTCCTCTCGAAGTCCAGAAATCTACATCAGTATCTGAAAAATTAGGATACATTTTTACAATATCACCGTAGTAAAAACGAGCAGAATAGCACCCCGTATCAATTCCAAAGCACAACTCACACTTATTGCTCTCACTATTTGAGAAAGTAAGTGTTATGCACGGCATTCCGCTTTCAAGTACAAATGGAATTGCTTTTTCTTTTTTGCAACTCACCAATAATATGCAATATATCGCTACTAAAAATACCGTTTTCATTTGCTTTCTCCAACTGCGCATATAAAATATATACGCAGTTTTGTATAAAAGTCTTGAAGGTTTTAAAGATATATCAACGTTGGTTCATCGTGCAGACGATACTTTTTACGGTGCGATTTTTTACAGAAGTCGCGTCGTTTTTATGATTCCTATCTTACTGCATATCATTTTTTATTAACACAGCATTATAGTTGAATTTCCGCCTAATCCATTGAAAATTCCATTCGCTCAAAGTCAAGCTGTATGCGATGATTTTTGAAAAACGCGTTGCCGATAATTATTGTGTTAGCGAAAAATGAATCGTAATGCGTTTCAAGATTTTTGTCGTCAAAGTCACAGTTTCCGAGCGATGCAACTTTTACCCCGTCATAAACTTCATTGCCGATTTTGACAAAGACCTCTTCGCCGAAATCAAACTTTCCTGAAACCACTATTGCATTTACACCGTGAGAACAAGCCCCTGTATCAACTATAACATCATAGATTTTGCCGTCAATTTCAGCAGGAATACAAAGATATTAGACTTGTTCGGGAAAAAAGAGGAAAGTGAGATATAATAGAAATATGGAA
>ERZ842401.1888-NODE-1888-length-28822-cov-9.556784_pt1 | contig 28822 bp, 28 predicted proteins | sample MGYA00521270_ERZ842401 | MGnify/ENA primary metagenome ERZ842401 (study PRJEB31892, sample SAMEA3878208) | bioreactor metagenome | biome: Moose rumen | place: Sweden | collected 2011-10 | study: EMG produced TPA metagenomics assembly of the PRJEB12797 data set... | reverse complement strand
TAGAGCATCTGCCTTACAAGCAGAGGGTCGGGGGTTCGAATCCCTCAGCGCCCACGAAGAAGACTGCAAGACAAATAGTTTTGCAGTCTTTTCTTTGGTGTTTTCGAAAAAATGTACTAAATTTGCAGCACACAGAACTATACAAACTTAAAACGAAACAAGAAAAACTAAAGAACAATGATTTGGAATGAGACTGTGGAGTGCATGGATCGTGAGCAGTTGCGTGAGATTCAGAGCATCAGATTAAGGAAGATGGCAGAGTATGTGTACCATAACACGCCATTCTATCGTAAGAAATTTCAAGAGATGGGGCTCGAGCCTGGCGATATCAAGGATATTGACGATATCGTCAAGTTGCCGTTTACCAACAAACTCGACCTTCGTGACAACTATCCTTTCGGACTGGCCGCAGTGCCGATGAGCCAGATTGTGCGCATCCACGCATCCAGTGGTACGACGGGAAAACCTGTCGTGGTGCTGCATACTCGTAAAGACTTGGTGATGTGGACGGAGTCTATCTCACGTGCCTTTACCGCCTATGGCGCTACGAAAGACGACATCTTCCAGGTGTCGTACGGCTACGGACTGTTCACCGGTGGCTTGGGCGCCCATGATGGTGCCACGAATATCGGAGCCAGCGTCATCCCCATGTCGTCAGGAAATACGCAGAAGCAGATCACGCTGATGCACGACTTTGGAGCCTCTGTGCTCTGCTGTACCCCCTCTTATGCGATGTTCTTGGGCGAGGCGATGGGCGAGAGCGAGTGGCCGCGTGACGAGTTCAAGTTGAGGATTGGCGCCTTTGGCGCGGAGCCTTGGACAGAGGAGATGCGCCAGAAGTTGGAGGCGTCGTTGGGCATCAAGGCTTATGATATCTATGGCTTGAGCGAGATCGCAGGACCTGGTGTGGGCTATGAGTGCGAGTGTCAGCATGGCACCCACCTCAGTGAGGACTATTTCTATCCGGAGATCCTGAATCCCGAGACTGGCGAGCCGATGCCCGAGGGCGAGTTAGGCGAACTGACCTTTACCCATCTGACGAAAGAGGGTATGCCGCTCCTGCGTTATCGTACCCACGACCTCACGGCACTGCATTATGAGAAATGCTCGTGTGGGCGCACGCTGGTGCGCATGGACCGTATTCTGGGTCGTTGCGACGATATGCTCATCATCCGTGGCGTCAATGTCTTCCCGTCCCAGATCGAGGCTGTCATCCTGTCGCTGCCTGAGTATGAGCCACACTTCCTGCTGACCGTCGACCGTGTGAACAACACAGACACCAGCGAACTGAAGGTAGAGGTAAAGGAGGAGTACTTCACTGACGACATGGCGACGATGGTGAGCCTGCAGAAGAAACTGGAGGCAGAACTCCGCTCCGTCATCGGCTTGGGCTTCAAGATCAAACTCGTGGAGCCTAAGGGCATCGAGCGTTCTACCGGTAAGGCTAAGCGTGTCATAGATAACCGTAAATTCTGAAAGATTAAACATTAAAGATTAAAAATTAAAATCGAAATAATATGTTAGCAAAACAATTGTCTATTTTCTTGGAGAACAAGTCAGGACGCCTCACCGAGGTGACTGATGTGTTAGGTGCCGCAGGTGTCAACCTCTCCGCCATGAGTATTGCCGATAACTCTGACTTTGGTATTCTGCGCTGTATCGTCAGCGATCCCGACAAGGCATACCAAGTGCTGAAGGCAGCCCATTTCGCAGTGAAGATCACGGATGTCATCGGCTTTATCTGTCCGAACACCAGCGGCTCACTTGCCAAGGTGCTCAAGATGCTGTCCGACGCGGGTGTGTTCATCGAGTATATGTACTCCTTTGCCAATGGCGACGTCGCCCATGTGGTGATTCGTCCCACCGACTTGGAGAGTTGCGAGCGCATCCTCGCAGAGAAGAAAGTCGACCTCCTTGCCGCCAGTGATTTGTACAAATTGTAAAAAAGTGAAAGAAAAATTTGGCAGATTCAAAAATTAGTTGTAACTTTGCACCCGCTTACAAGAAGTTAGGGCGCTTAGCTCAGTTGGTTTAGAGCATCTGCCTTACAAGCAGAGGGTCGGGGGTTCGAATCCCTCAGCGCCCACTAAAGAGGACCGCAAGACGAAAAGTCTTGCGGTCCTCTTTTCTTTGGTTGCCTGCCATCTGGGCACTCTGGAAGAGGGGGCGATGATATTTTTTTAGGTGTAATCGTCATTTTTTCTTAAAAAGTCTTTGAAGTTTCAAAAAATATATTTATCTTTGCCCCCGAAATCCTGCCCATGAGAGGGCGGGAACAATGATAACATTGATGGATCGAGACCTCAGGCCAGTTGTACGACCAGTCTCGAAAGGACGTTTTCTTAACGTTACCTGTCTGTAAGATCAAACTTCGCAACTTTGAATCCAAGTACAGCGGTGATGCAACAGAAGCGTCTGCGTGGGTAGATTTTATGTTCACCTGCGGCATTTCCCCTTTATATATATAATAAGGTGTAGACTCCACTCATGGGTTTACTGCCTTTGCGTATATAGACCATGGGGTTTCCCTATGCCGTAGTGTGTCATATACAAATCACTCGGCGTGGGCAGGCTTTACGTTGCTTATCCTTACTTGGGGGCAATGCGAAGGCCTGATCTTTGGGATAAGCGCGAAGAGGAACTTTACTCCCACGTCTTTTTTTGTATCCATACGTTTGTGTTAATAGATAAGCGCCGGCAGGGGAGCAGTCGGTCTACTGGGACGTGTTTATTTATTAATTCACTTTATTATTAATTTAAATGTTAAACGTATGAGAAAAAATTTTCTTTTATTGTTTTTGATGGCTCTCTTGCCATTGGCAGGATGGGCGGCTTCAACAACGTACAATGGCGCTAACACAGTTCTGCGTTTCAAAGCCATTGTAAACAACGATGACGCTAGCAACATCGTTTACACAGCCGAGATTCTAGGTTTTGTGAATGAAGGTGATGTGGATGAGTTGACAATTCCTGCAACCGTGAATTTCGCAGAGGTAGATGGTGGCGCTGCTCACACTTACAAAGTTGTGAAAGTGCTCGCTAATGCTTTCAAGGACAACGAGACTCTTACAAAAGTAACGTTCAGTGGTAATCTGACAGAGATTGAGGATGCCTTCAACGGTTGTACAAACCTGACTACCGTTGACTTCACCGCAGCTACAGATCTTACTACGATTGCAGAGAATGCTTTCAAGGGAACAAAGATTACGGCTCTTGACCTCAGCACGACAAAGGTTGAAACTATCAACAACTTGTTCGCTACTGATTTTGAAGGTACACCAGCTGTTGCTAACAACACACTGCAGAGTGTCAGCCTGCCAAAGACCGTAACATCTATCGTTACAAAGGCATTTGACAACTGCACAGCCTTGAGGACTGTTGAGTTTGCAACAACTGGCAATGCTGCCAACCAGACTATTGCTGCTTCTGCTTTCCGTGCAACAGTTATTGAGTCTCTTGATCTTTCAAAGACTACCGTTGCTGCTATCAACAACCTCTTCGGTACGACCGCAACAGTTAAGAATGCAAAGCTGGAGGAGGTTAAGCTTCCAAAGACCGTAACATCTATCGTTGAAAAGGCATTTGAGAACTGCACCGCACTGACGACTGTCACATTTGAGACTGCTGATGCTGCCGTAACAATTAATGCTGCTGCATTCGCAGGCACAGCAATTGAGACTCTTGACCTTGAGAATACTAAGATTGCAAGTATTGAAAATATGTTCGGTACAACATATGATTCTCCTGCAATTGCCAATACAACGCTGAAGACTGTTAAGTTGCCAACTACTTGGACTACAATCAACACAAAGGCATTTGCAAACTGCACAGGTCTGCAGACAATCTCTCTGTATCCTGGTACAGGCACATCCGCAGGAAGTCAGTCTATCAAGACTTTGGCATTCCAGGGAACAGCCCTCACCGCTCTTGACTTTACAAGTACGACAGTTAGCAGTATTCCTGAAAAACTGCTGATTGATGGTACAAATGTAGAGTCGAACAATACTCTTGTTACCGTTACTCTTACTGATAAGTTCACTGCTTCTGAAAGTGGCTTGAACAATTCTTTTGCTGCCTGCTTAGCACTGACAACTGTCGACGGTCTTCAGAGTACAAGTATCGTTAAACTCAACGAAAAAGAGTTCGAAGGTGACGCGAATCTTGCTACCATCAACACCAGCAAGATTACTACTTTCGGTGCTAGTGCTTTCAAGGGCTGTGCTAAGTTGACTACTATTGATTTGTCTAAGGCTACTTCTCTTGGCGAAAATGCTTTCGAGGCGTCCGGTCTGACAACTGTCACAATCCCCAAGACGATTAGTGCTATTCCTGGGAAATGTTTCTACTTATGTGCGGATCTCGCAACTGTAACTTTCGGTCATGAAACTACTGACGAGTTTAACTCAATTGGTGGATATGCCTTTGGTTATACAAAGATCGCATCTATCACCATTCCTGTCAAAATACCTAATAATGAAGGCGCTATTGCGGAGAGGGCATTTGGAGGTTGCGAGAGTCTGAAAACATTTGTCATGAAACCTACCGCTGCTACCATCGACAAAGAAATTGTTCACAGTAAGGCATTCCTTGGATGCACAGATGTCGTATTCTATACAACAAGTGACTATGTGACAGCGAATCCTACTGCACCTGCATACTCTACTTATTCTGTTGAGGCTCCTGAACCAGAAACAACAGCGTTTGAAACTGTTAAGTTCAAGAACGAGAACAAGTACTATGTGAAGTGGGTAAGTACTGATAAGAATATTAAAATTAAGAAGAGCGACGCCAAGGTTTACGACGCATATCTTGATGATGTAAACAAAACTTTGGATATGGTTCAGTTCAAGACCTCTGGTGGTTATGCTTATATTATGAAAGGTCAGGTTGCCCTGATTATTACAGATAAGGCAGATCTCTCCTATGAACTTCAAGAAGGATCAGCAAAGCATACCTCGTGGGTAACATATGACCCGGAGGGAACTAATGACCAGGTTCTGAAAATGACTACTGCTGCTACAGACCGCCTTGATTTGGAAAGTGATGCTATTGATGAGGTAGGTGCTGGTGCCTCTATCTATGGATGGGTTAACTCTGCTACTAACGGTACAGGTTTCCAGAAGATTACTTCTGGTGCTACACTTCCTGCAAATTCGCTCTATATATTGGCTAAAGCACCTGCCGATGGCTCTCGTCTGAACGTTGTATGGCACGATGAGGATGGTAACATCGAGTATGTAACCGCTATTGAGGATGTTATGGCTGCTCCTGCTGCTAAGGAGGACGGTGTGATGTATAACCTGCAGGGTGTTCGCATTGACAATCCTACCAAGAAGGGAATCTACATCCAGAACGGCAAGAAGTACGTTGTTAAGTAAATCATAAACTATAATCAATGGGTTGTGCCTTACAAGGGCACACCCCATTGTATAAACTAAATATTAATAAAAATGGATAAGAAAATTTATAAGAAACCAGAGTTAGAGGCCTACGATATGAAAGTTGTAGGCATGCTTTGCGCCTCGGATCCTGACAAACCCCAGATTCTTGATGGCGAGGGAAGCACTGACGACCTCGGATAAGTTTGTCGGGAATTTGATAATATAACCCATTCGGGGGCGGTGGCATTAAAGCCCTCGCCCCCGAATTTATTTAACCTAAAACTATTATTATGTCTATTGATGAGTATAAAAACGCCGTAAGATTGTGTGCGAGAGACCATACGGACTATCTATTTCATAATGAGGGTGCCGAGCATGCGGTAGTTATCCTTTCCAATATCTTTATAAATGCCCAAGAACGTGTTCGTATGGCATCCAATCGTCTGATTAATAGAGAGATTGTTGGAAATGAAGAGTATCGAAAAGCCTTGATAACATTTCTTAATCGTCCAGACACTCACCTCGATATTATGCTGACCCATGCCCCAGCAATGGAGCAGGTGACAGAACCTGAAAGTATATTCTTCATGCTATATTACCATCCTGCGTACAAAACAAATAGAATTACTATTAAAGATAGCCATGGCAAGTCGTTCATGGACAAAGAACATCACCCTGTTAATTTCTGTACAGGTGACAGTAACATGTATCGTGTTGAGACAGACGTTGAGAAGTGGAGGGCTATAGCAAACTTCCAGGATTCCAACAGGACAAAACTCTTGACAGAGAAGTTTGACTATGCTTTTAATAGTCTTTCGGAAATAGTACTTAATGATTATTTTGAACAAAATGACATCAATGGATAACTTTACGACTCTTATTCAGTTAATTAGTGCCATCAACTGTGCATTTATTGTCATTTCTTTTCTTGACCGTGTATATTCTATGTTCTTTAATGTGGATCAAATGAAAAGTACATATTTTAGCCCTTTGACCCAGTCTATAGATTTATGTCAAGGTAGTTTAGAAAATCTTAATCCGCCTGACACTCCAGAATGGAAAGTCTTTAGACGCAAGAAAGATCGTCTCAAGCAGAGATTAGATATTTATAAGGATCAACAATCAGTTGTATTTGCAGAATTGGAAAATGAAGCAAATAGCATCCGTCAGGTTACTGGTTTTAAGAGTTTCTTCCTGTTTATCAGTATTTACTGTTTTGTCGATTTACTTTTTATAGGGTTAATAAAAATCTGTCCATGGCCTGGACTAATAGTTTTTCAAACGGTATATAACCTTGCCTGCGTCTGTTATTGCTGGTATCTTATAACAGTTATTAAGGGTAACAAATGGGTAGGTAAGCATGCTACTCAATGCTATAATTTGTCAATAGACTTTAGTTTTCTTTGTTTCCTTGTGGGTATACTATCTTGTGCAATATCTTCTTTCTTTGGACTTACAAAAGAGATGATTCCTCTCTCTTTGCTTTATTTGACTGATTGTCTGAGTTTAATTTTGCCATTCTGCCCTATTGTTTTTACTTTCTATTACTTCTTAGACCAGAAAGACCGAATCTATGAGATGGCAAAGGATCAGACAAGAACAATAAAAGACTCTATTGGTGAGGTCCTAAACGAGAAAAACTCTTTGGAGCATACCTACTATGATATGACGCAGGATGAGGATATCATTTGGGGAGGGGCTGCATAGAAATATAAATATAAAAATAGCAAAACAATTCTTTATTGGCCCGACAGGTATTCAAAATATTAATACTTTTAAAGGATGAAGAGAGTTTCTATACTTCATATTTCAGATATACACAAGAGTGACAATATGACCTTTTCAAATCTAAAACATTCACTAATAAGGGATAGTGAGCGTTGGGACGAGGAAGGCATCCAGCATCCAGATTTCATTGTACTAAGTGGTGATGTGATACAGGGAGGGAAGACTGATGAAGAGATAAAGCAGCAATATATTGAGGCAGAAGGTTTTTTGGCAGAATTATGCAATGAATTCCTTCAAGGACATCGTGAACGAATGATAATAGTTCCAGGTAATCATGATGTGAGTTGGCCCCACTGTTCAAAATGTGTAGAGAAAGTAGATATTACAGAAGATACAATAGCATTATACCTTAGACATATTGAGAGTAACCCACTCAGATGGGATTGGAAGAAGCAGAAATTATTCAAGATAAATATTAATAATGGCTATACTCATCGTTTTGACAAATTTGTCGAGTTCTACAACCGTTTCTACGAAGGAATCTATACCTTTCCAGATGACGTAGAACATGAAGCCTTATGCATACCCTTTGTCGAATACCGAATTTGCTTTGCCTGTTTCAATAGTTGCTATCAGAACGACCATCTAAATGATGCTGGAGCAATAAGCAAAGATGCGATAATGTCTGTAGAGAATGACCTTAGAAAATATTATAATCAAGGTATGCTCCCAATTGGTGTTTGGCATCATAATGCCTATGGTGACCCCTACCAATCAGACTATATGAGTAAGGAGATCCTAGATAAGTTGTTAGAGCATCGGATAAAAATAGGTCTATACGGGCATCAACATAGGAGTCAGGTTGCAGAGGAGCATGCTGACTTATTGGCATCAGAGGAAAATAGCAAACGACTTTTGCTTGTCAGTTCTGGAACGCTTTATGGTGGAGATCGTGAACAACATAAAGGAATACGCAGGCAGTTCAATATCGTTGAGTTGGAGATGGGGAATGGTGAGGCAAAAGTATCGCTTCATGTAAGAGAGGATAGTAACAATAACATAAGTTCAGACGATCCTTATTGGCGTTCGAAAAACCTGGCAGGCGGTGCAATCAACTATCACGTAAAATTCAAGAAGATTTCTGAAGATGATATCTTACGTCAAATAGACGATAATACAAGAAAAGAACATGACTATGTTAAAGGGATACATGCCCTCCGCTTGTCGGGTATTACGAGTGATGAAGCAAACAAACTGTTGGACACATACTTAAAAGAACTTGCCCCCAATACCCTTTTGAATGTTTTGAAGGAACCTGAGGATATAAACCAATGCTTCTTATTGATAGGTGCAATAGACAATGAGCATGATGCAGAGGCATTCGGTAGATTGAAGAACAGCCAGTTGTTGCAATCGGGAATAGCAAAAGACAGTCTTTTGAAAGAGCAGTTCCTACAATTGAGTAACAAATTCTAATCATGGGAGGAATACAAATGAAAAATATTTCATTAAAATTTGATTCAAAAGCCATTATAAAGTTGCTTGGCGTGCAACTCTACGACACACCGATGGCTATGCTGCGCGAGAATGTGCAAAATGGTTTTGACGCTGTGAAAGAACGCCAGAAAAATGACAAGGAGTATAAGAATCCTTGTGTGAGAATAACTATCACAGATCACAAGGTGATTGTTGCCGACAATGGTATCGGAATGAATCAGGAAAACTTGGAGCAGAACTTTTGGACAGCGGGAAAAAGCGGTAAGAATAATGAAGAGTCACGTAAGGCAGGAGTTGTAGGTCATTTCGGCATTGGAGCTTTGGCTAATTTTGGTGTCTGTTCATCTTTAGATGTGGATACTCGGAAGAGAGGCTCAAATATGCGTTACCATTCACATGCCGAGAGTGAGAAACTTGACGGTGAGCAAATAACGATAGACGAAACGCCAGATGAAAGCAATAATTACGGAACGACGATTACTGCAATTCTTGATGATGAACACAATTTTGTAATAGATGATGCCAAGAACTATCTGAAGCCATTTGTCCAGTATGTTGATATACCGGTTTATTTGAATGATGACCTAATCAGTCAGCAACCAAAGGGAATCACTAACGTACCTAGCGATGCTTATGAGATCATTGATCAACACGAGAGCGGATATGCTACCTTCAACTACCGCATAATATTTCAAAAGTATCATCCTATCAACCCACAGTTGGAGATAACAAATATTAAGCTTTATGGGGAAAACGAACCAGGAATGCTTTATTTGACAAAATTAAAGCCAAATTTGTTTGGTCTCAATCATGGTTTTGGATTGGCAAACCTGAATGTCTATTCGCAGTTTGGTTTTGGTGGTTTTGCCAATTTTTCTTTCTTAGAGCCCACTGCTGGGCGAGAAGCAATTTCTAAAATATGTACGGAAAGGGTGCAGGCACTACTGAATATGGTGGAGGTCTTCTGGGCTGAGACAATTGCCGAATACACGTTAGCAGATGATTATCGTGACTTTCTGGTGTACGTCAATAGTCACTTCAGTAAGGCGTTAGCCAAGAATATCAGAATAGCTGCAGACGGAACTGGGGCCAGTGACATCGCACTTGGAGAAATTAAGCCAGAAGATGGGGGAGGTTACTATAAGGGTCAAGATACAAAAATACTAGAGTCGTATAAAACAGCGGGTAATCCAGTCTATAGAGTGTCCCAAGAGAATCCTAGAAGGAGGATACAACTTCAGTATTTGAATCAGATAGGAATTAAAGAACTTGATGATAGTGTACAGATTCTACACGAATATAGCAAGCGGGAATTAGCCAGTGACGAATTTATGTTTCTTGCAGAAATCAAGAGGGTAATAGAGGATGACTATATCCTTGAGAATTTTGAGGTACGTTTGGCTGATATATCCCACGGAGTACAAATAATGGTCAAGAAGGATGAGGGATTTGACTTTGTGATTTATATAACCAGAAAATGTGGTGAGGTTGAACAAATATGTAAGATTTATAAAGAAAACTATTTGCTGTTTACGCCGATGGTAAAAGATTATGTAAGAACAGCACTCTATCGCCAATTTGCGGATTATATACCGAAAAACAAGCAAGACAGAGCCGCCTATATAGATGCTGCCTACCAGAAACGTAAAGAGGAACTGATTATCAGAGAAACAGATGTGAGTGACGATGAAAACCTGTTTAAACAATTCCAGAATGGCGAAATCACGACGAATCAGTTTTTGGAAAGGGTCAAGAGGATACATCGGGAGAAACAGGAACAGGTGGTTTCTGAAGGGCAAGTAGATAGAGTTGAAAATGTGGTTAAGACTGCCGCCGTGGTAGCAGTAGAGCAACCAACATCGTCAGCTTCTGTACGAAATGAGCAAGAGGATATGGCACAGCCTCCTATACTTGAACTTGACAATTCTACAACTAAGAAGCTTCTGAGAACAGAGAACAGCACACCCATACTTCACTATCACCGCCTATTTATAAGCCTGTCAACGAATATGGACAGGGATTTCCGGTCGTTCTTTATGCTACCTCATACAACAAAGGTAATATGGAGCACGCATCGTATCATCTATATCTTTACAGAATACACAGGAAAGTTATCACTCTACTATGAGATGGAATTAAAGAAAAAACTTTCCAATGAACAGACGGGAGGCAGGTCACTGGTTTCAACGACAATCATTACGAAGAAGAAAATTTTCGTTCCTGTCCCTGAAGAGATTATGTCCTATTTTGATTTTCGGAAAGAGCAGGAATTAATATTCTATGTCCACTTTGATAAGGTAAACGGATAATGCAATAAAAAGGGTGCCTGAAACACGGGGAGGTCCACCTCTTCCCATTCCGAACAGAGAAGTGAAAATCCGTGTACTTATGGTACTGCCGTGACTGGTGGGAGAGTAAAGTGGCGCCAAATTAGATAACAGAGTGACAGCAACCCAATCAATGGGAAGCCTAACTAAAAATAATTTTATGATAGGTCAAAAATAGATGTTTAACTACATCAGGCTAACGGGTGAGGGATTGGTATTCCTCGCCGCTGTAGTTTCAGTAGTCAGTGTACCACTGACTACTTGGAATTTTGCCACGTATCTTGGTACCCTATACATATTTGTCTCTGACATTATGTATTTGTATGGTTTGAAAAAATCTCAGGACTGCGAATAAGCAGCCTTACTATTATTGAGGGTGTGTCAAAGGGCTCATCCTCATAAAAGGAGCAAACAAATATGAATTATAAGAAGATTCGAGAAGTAAAATTGAGTTCTTGGTTTGGCAAGCGACTTTGTCGATGACTTAATGATACACTTCTGGTTAAGACAATTACCTTAAATATGCTTCAAATAGTTATCCATACACAGAAAAAGACAGATGTTTCGATAGAGGCACTCTACGAACTATTCCAACAGTCATTCCAGCTGTGGCGTGACAAAAATATTGAGGCTCCATTTATCAATAAGACGTTTGAAGAGTTCAAAGAGGTTATTGACCGCTCCGTGGTGTTTGTGGCGCAGGATAGGGAGACGGGGGAGGTGTTGGGAATGCATTGCTTCTACTGCTATCCAGCCCGGTATGTGTTTGATTTCTTCTTGGCAGTGTCACCCAAAGCAAGTCATCAAGGTATTGCAACTAAGATTTTGCAGGAGGAAGTTAGTCGATTGCGACAGAAAGGTTATAGATATATGAAATGTACAACGTCTGTTGCCGCCACATGGTCTGTCCGCTGGCACTTGAAGAACGGCTATAGGATAGTGGGGTATAGTCGTAGTGAGAAGAAGAACTATGCGTCGTACATGTTCCGCAAGCAGTTCGCCTATGACCTCCGCCATCATCCCACGGACATCCTCTGGCTCCCCTGCGTCGCCCCCGTCACGTCTCGCCTCACCTATGCCGCCACCTACCTCGCTACCCACCTCTGCAAGACTCGCACAGGCAACCTCAACGCCCTCGGTCGGTTAGCGAAGCGACTGAGGGGATGATTTAGACAAAATAACACAATAATCAAGGAAAAAGGAAAAATGGGGTTCTTGCTCTGGCAAGCGACTTCGTCGATGACTGAATGATTTATTAACTGGATGCATATTTTCTATGAAAAACTAATTGCATTTTTTGCTGAAAGTTTGGAAATTTACAAGATTTTACTTATCTTTGCAGTCAAAATAGTTGTTCAACTATTCATAAATGAGTGGCATAGCAACAGAACTAGCTAAATTGCACATATTACAAGGTGCGGAGTTCGTAAAACAATTAGAACGTATAGTTTTACGAAGAGATTTTCATCTTCTTGAAGGTGAGACAGCAATTTATGTCATGGGAGAGTATCTTTATCTTTGAACAACATGGTATCTTTAAAATGTATGACTTGAAAACGATTAAAGGGAAAGCCTCTGTACTTAACAGATTGTTGGAATCTGTGGGACAGACCCATCATGTATTGTTACACATAACAACAGACTATAACGCCCGTTCGTTGGCAAAAGAAATCCTCACATATTTTGAAATAAACCCCTTAGGGTTTGAAGTACTTGTATTTAAGCATAAGAAACTTATTTCTGTAACCAGAAAATCTATTGAGAATAAAAATTTCGTGAAAGTTTTTATGAAAAACTATCTAAGATGACAAAAGCCACCGATAAAGTGGCTTTTAAATGGGTAGTGTCGATGCGGTCTTGCCCTCTCGGGATTCTGCCCGGATAGTCAAAACATATTTTGACACTGCAAAGATAAACAATTATTTATTATTTTCCAAATGTTTAAGTAATTTTTTGTAATGAAACGGTAGAAGAATGGGGTTCTTGCTTCTGGCAAGCGACTTCGTCGATGACTGAATGGAGGCTCCAAACGATATGAAAGGGGACAAATATGCGCAAAATAGTAATTACAACAACGAAAGAGAGGAATGTCCCGGCAGAAGAACTCTATGCCCTGAGGAAGGAGGCTTTTGCCCAATGGAAGGAAAAGGGACTGAGCACAACGGCTGTGGATGCGTCGGTAGCGAGTTTCGCCCTCGTCACCCACCTCTGCAAAACCCGCACAGGCAAATTGAACACCTTAGGTCGGTTAGCGAAGCGACTTCGTCGATGACTATCGTTTGTGATTTACAAACGGCTCGTTTGAGAAAAAGTTAGAGTCCCCAATTTTAAGAGTCCGTTTTGAGGGAAGAGACCAGAGGTTAAGAAAGAAAAGGCGAAATAATGAATAAATTCTTGGTGTTTTCAAAGAAAAAGATTACTTTTGCACAGAAATTTACTTATAATGAAAACAGAAATCCATGATATAAAGGTCTTACAGAACAATCCTAACGAGTTACTTCATATATTAGGAGATTTGCGTTATGTCCTGAATAACTGCAATTGGAAAAGACTTACGGCATTCCTCAATACTTTGCGTGATGACCTACTGGTTGGTGTGGAAACTGACTATGTGGATGCTATGTATAGAGATGAATACTATCATTTCTATGCGACAAAATTGCATAGATACGACCGTAACTGTATCAAGATGACCTTTTTCAAGCCTGGTCATCTTGTTTCTGGAAAGCCAGTTGATTACCAGTATGTCGAGGAGATAAAGAAGGATTTCATGGGATTTTTGGTTATACGTCCGCTACAGGCGTGTATTGGAAGGAACATTATTGCACCTGAAGCAAAAAAGAAAGGGTTAGAGGATGTCGTGATATGTCGGTCACATGGTGGAACCACAGCCCTTGGTCTGAAAGTTCAGGTAGAAGGATTTCCTCATGCCTCACAAGATGGAGAGATGATGACATGTGCAGAAACAACTCTGTGGTCTATTGCCGAATACTATGGGCATAAGTATCCGAATCATAAACCAATATGTCCATCTGAGATATTGAAAGCCATGAGACCTACTTCCCAACAGCGACAATTGCCGTCTGCAGGATTAACTTTTGAGCAGATTTCCGTGGGATTATGCAGTTTTGGATTTAGTACAAAAATGTATAATTTGTACACCTTTGACGAGAACACACAAACTTTTGTAATGCTTCCTGATATGAAGGAGGTCTTGGCGTGTTATATAGAAAGTGGATTCCCTTTGGCTTTGTGTCTTCAGAGTAAATCTATAGGTCATGCTGTTACATGTGTGGGAAGGTCAGACATCACTAGAATGAATAAAATTGAAAAAGAAATAATAGACGGAAAGGAATACTTCATCTGGAACAGAAGTCTTGAAAGTATTGTTCTTAATGATGATAATGTGTCGCCATACCAAAAGGCAAACATAGACCATCCTACTACATATTATGGTAAGGAGAGTTGGGACAAGGTGTTACTGATGAGATTTCTCGTTCCTCTGCCGTCAAAGGTTTATCTTGATGCGTTTAAGGCTGTAAAATTGTCAAAGAAAGTTATGACACAATTGCTGAATGCGCCTCAAGATATTGTCATCAGGACATTCTTGGCCTCTAGCCGTTCTTTCAGGGAACATGTGGCTGTAAGTCAGGTAATGGATCTTGGCACAAAACAATTCATACTCAATATGAACCTTCCAAGATTTGTATGGGTGTCCGAATTGTCGTCGTTGGAAGAGTTTCATCAGAAAAAAGAATCGGGTTTGATTTTGCTAGACGCGACAGAGCCCACCCAAGACAATATAGTTCCTCTTCTTATGTGTGTGTTGGACAAGAGTGGTTTTGTTTATGACGGCAATGTTATAAAAAAACTATTGTTGGCACAGACTTTGCAAATGGAAACTTATGAAAGGAATATCAATTGACACATCATATAATTATGGCAGAAAAGAAAACAAACCCTGTAGAAATACAGGAAATGAGCGAACAGGAAAGCAAAGCATTTGAAACCGTTATGGATTCGCTGCGCATGGAGATGATGGATTTGCACCAGCAAAGTATCATCATGGAGCATGAGGCTCAACAGGGGGCTGCTCATGCATTTTTGAATTGCTGACATTTGAAAAATCGGGACTGAATAATCCACTATGGAGAAAATTGGGGACTCTGAATAATCCACTTTATAGCAAGTTGGGGATGGTTCTTGCTTCTGGCAAGCGACTTCGTCGATGACTAAAAAGGAAATCGGGGACAGAATGATTAAAAAGAGGGGAAAAAGTTGGAAGAATTGACAAAAAGTCGTACCTTTGCAACAGAAAAATTATTTAACTCCCACAATTATGGAAACAAGGAAGTTCAAACAAGTTCCCTCGATTAATCGAGTTGGTGAGCGGAATCCTACGATTCCAAAGCCAGTTGTCGTCAATTGCGGAAAGAAAAATTCAACTCATCATGGACGTACTATTACCCGCACCATGCGCTCAGATTCACGCACCATTGGTACTGGAGAACCCATCAACTGGGATGAAGTGTATAGTGGATGCTAAAGTGGACACAGGTTCATTTGCTACAGTCATTTCATCAACTACTCTGGAAAAACTTGGATTGATTCCATTTACTGAAGACTGGGTGGAACTCGCAAACGGTGATCCTGCCTTAAGTCAAGAAAAAATTGGGGACTTGCTCTGGCAAGCGACTGAGGGGATGATGCTCTCAATTTAGATTTTTGGATATTTTCTTGGTTATTTCAAAAATAATGTTTACCTTTGCAACCGAAGTCAGTCCTTGAGTGGATGGACATAAGAAATAACATCGATGGAAAGAGACATAAGGTCAGTTGTATGACCAGTCTCGAAAGGACGTTTTCGAACGTTACCTGTCTGTGGAGTCAAATCTCGCAAATTTGAAACTTGATACAGCGGTGATGCAACAGAGACGTCTGCGTGGGTTCGATTTCATATCTCCCTACGGCTATCTCCCTTCCTGTATATTAAGGTGTATGCCAGTGATGGTGATACTTCTTTAGCGTATATGGACTGTTGGACATGGTATGCTGTGGCGTGTGGGTATGGGGTCAGAGGGCGTGGGCAAGGGCTTTCGTTGCTTTTCCCTCACGTTGGGAGAATGGCGGGTTTTTTTGTATAACAGACAGGCGTGGGTGTGCTCAAAGCACTCTACGTCTTTTCTCTCCATGGTTTTTAGTTGGTGAATAGGACAGATTGAGAAAAAGTCAGGCTTGGGCTTGATTCTGCAAAAGGAGTGGGCAGGTTTTTACCTTTTACCGAAAAGAGCCCTCGCCTGATGATTCAAGAACGCTGGTTGCTCGAGGAAAAGGGAGCAGTGAGGGTCGGAGCCTCGCCATGCGACGACATTCCTTGTATTCAAGGAATTGTTTAATTGTTAAATAAAAAATGTTAAAAAAAGAGTACCTGCCGCAAGCCCGTGAGGGTCTGCGGTAGTTTTTTGCGATTTTTTGTTTACCTTTGCCTTTTGGAGCCAATTCATGAGCCTATGACATATCGTGTATTTCCCATGAAACAGATACTTGTTGCCTCTTGCCTACTGGTAATGGCAGGATGCACAGGACATAAAACCCAAGAGGCGGAGGCTGTTGACTCTACAGGGACAGTAGTTCCCATCGAGCAGTTATTCCTCCCCGACACGGTTTACGCCTCTGTCGGGCAGGTGAAATATGTCGTGGAGGACGAGGACTCGGTGGCTACGCCCTTGAAGGACTTGGACGACCGTTACGAGAAAAGCGATGGTGTCTTCGTGTTTCGCAAGAACCTGCTGCGTAACGCCTGTTTCGGAGGTCGTGTGAAAGGCACGCCCCATGATGTGGAGATCGCCTGGGAGTTCAATACCGCCTATGACACCACCCATACCCGTTTCGGCACATGGGGAGGAGGCTCTGGCTGGACGGGACAGCCGCTTTATGCGAAATGGAGCAAGGAGCAAGTGGAGATGTTCAAGAGACAGTCGCCTGGGCTGACTGCTGATTTCGGCAACGAGGAGATCATGGTGGGCTCCCTCTGCGGCAAGGCGTATTTCATCAACTACCAGACGGGCAAGGCGTCACGTGAGCCTCTGGACTTGGGCAATGTGGTGAAAGGCACCATGTCGCTCGACCCGGAATACTATAACCTGTATGTCGGACAGGGTGTGCCCCGACAAGTAGGACCTTTCGGGCATCAGGCTTTCGACCTCCTGAAACACCAGCGCACCTTCTTCTATGGTCCTGACCCTAAGGCATGGCGAGGGTGGAACGCCTTCGACTCCAATGCCATTGTGGCAGGTGGCTATCTGTTCTGGTGTGGCGAGAACGGCAGTGTCTACAAATATGAGCGCGGTCAAGGCTCCTTGCGCCGTATCAGTGTGATGCGCTACCGTGTGAATGGCATGGCGCCTGGCATCGAGTCGAGTCTGTGTGTCTATCGCAACTACGGCTATTTCTCTGACAACAAGGGGAATGTCATCTGCGTCAACCTCAACACGTTGAAGCCTGTGTGGTATTACGATAACCACGACGACTCCGACGGAACGATGGTGTGCAGGGAGGAAGGCGGCGTACCTTACCTGTATACCGCCTGTGAGGTCGACAAGCAAGGTGATGAGGGCATCTGCCATTTCATCAAACTCAACGGACTGGACGGGCAACGGGTATGGGAGCAGAAGATCCCTTGTCGTCGTATCAACCTGCCCGGGAAGACCCTCGACGGCGGTATGTATGCCAGTCCGCTGCTGGGTGATGGTGACTGCAAGGACATCATCTTCGCCAATATCTGTCGCAACGGTGCCGCAAAGTCCGCAGGAGAGTTGACCGCCTTCAGCACGAAAGACGGAAAGATCCTGTATACCGTCCCCTACGGACAGTTCGCTTGGTCGTCGCCCATCCCCTTCTATAATGAGAGGAACGAGTTGTTTGTCTTCGCTGGCGATGCCTCTGGTATCATCCGCATCATCCGTGGTAAGACGGGTGAGATCGTATGCAGGAAGACCATCGGCTTTAACTTCGAGTCGTCACCTATCGCCATCGGCAATACGGCGGTGGTAGGTTGTCGTGGTACCAAGATCTATAAATTCGTCATCCTATGAGAAAAATTTTCATCATACTCCTCCTTCTGACCTCTTCCCTCGTCCGTCTTCATGCCCAGTACGACCTGCTGTCGGCAAAGAAGAATGTCATCAAGGGCAATTACAACTTCTGGGTATACACCCCGGAAGAGTATTACTATACCCAAGAGACAACACCCCTGATCATCTTCCTGCATGGGGCAAGTCTCTGTGGGCGCGACCTCAACAGGGTGTTGCGCTATGGTAGCATCGACGCTGCGAAGATGGGACTCATGATACCTGCCCTGATAGTGGCTCCTCAGAATCCTGGAGGTTCGTGGAATCCCCATAAGTTGAATGAGATCCTGGAGTGGATGAAGAGAAACTACGTCTTCGACGAGACAAGAGTCTATGTGCTGGGCATGAGTCTGGGCGGTTATGGCACCCTCGACTTCGCTGGCACCTATCCTGAGAAGATCGCCGCGGCTATCGCCCTCTGTGGGGGTAGTACGCTGAAAGACTATCGTGGACTGGGTGAACTGCCCCTGTGGATCGTCCATGGCACCGCCGACCGTGCGGTGTCCGTCCGTGAGTCGCAGAAGGTGGTGACGGGTATGAAGACCTTAGGAATCACCAGCAGACTGCGTTACGACTGGCTGCCGGGTGCCTCGCATGGTGCCTTGGCACGCTATTTCTACACCAGCAAGACCTATGAGTGGCTGTTCCAGCATACGCTCAGAGACCCTTGGCGACCCGTGAACACCACGATTGACATCACCAAGAGCGACCTGTCGAACGCCTATCGCGAGTTCCAGCATCGTACTGACCAGTTGGAGCGTGAGTTGGATAATGAGCGATAAAATTCGACTATCTTGGAATCTCCCAGTTGATTTCTCCTATATAGCGATTGAGCAGGAAAGCCCATCGCTTATAGCCTTCCTTTGACAAATGCAATCCATCGACGGTAAGGGAGGGCATCAATACATTGGTGCCAGCGATGGTGAAATGGCGGAAGAGCGGAATAAAGGTGATGCCCTGGTCATCACAATACTCTTGAAGCAATTGGTTGACAAGGGGTACATCATCCGTTCTGCCCGTCAAGGTGCGCCAACGTCCAAACGACTCGTTGAAAGGCAGCAGGCTCTGTACGTAGAGAGGCATATTGGGGGCTTCATGCTGGATACTGTCGATGACCTCTTTTACCTTAACGAAGACCTGCTGAGGCGATAGGTTATGACTCAGGTCGTTGATGCCACACATCAAGAAGACAGCCTTCGGTTTCTTAGGCAGGATCTGGTCCAGACGATAAAGCATGCCTCGCGCATCGTCACCGGAAATACCGCGGTTGACCACATTGTCGGTCTCTAACCATTTGTTCCAGTCGCCAGCATTCTCCGTCAGACTATTGCCTAACATCACTATCTTGGTACTGTCGATGTCATTGGACAATTGGAACATGAGATAACGGTCGTTGTAATGCTTGGTGGAATGGAACAGGGGCACCTGTGCCCGTAGGCTGGTGGATGACAAGAGCATCAACAATAGGATCACAATATAGAGGCTATTTATTCTTTTCATTGGCTTGTTTCTCTTTCTGTTTCTTTTGCTGTTTCATGATGGCATGTATCTCGTTGACAAAACGCTGCGTATGCTTGATGGTATAGCGAGTGCCTCCTTGCCAGATACGGCATGCCTTGTCAATATCGTTCTCCTTGTTGTATTTCGACATGATGACATGAAACATCTCTTTCGATTTCTCAGGACTGTAGCGGTCTTTCAGCGTGAAGCGTCTTTGTTCGCCACGACTCTTGAGGATATTGTTACACTCTCGCACCAGAATAGGAGCGATTTGCAGAACTCCCACGTAGGGACCATTGACTGCGTTGGCTTTTCCTTTGCTCTCGTGCCAAATGATAGCATCGATGACAGGATCCCAGTCAAATTCCTGTGATTTGTTATCTACACTGTCCTGTGCCATCAAGGTCGCGGGAATCAGTAGTAGGGTGATAAGGATGAATGCAATACGTTTCATAGGCTTTGTTTTTAGAATTGGAAATAGATGAATGGTTGTATGGTGCTACTCTTGATTTGGATAACCATATAGATGACGGTTACCAAGAGCAGGCATTGCAGTACGATGCCACCTCGGGTCAGCAGGTTGACAGATCTCTCTTTCCATGCGGCAGGTGTGAAATGGGAGATGAAGCCCACCAGCATGATTAGCATGACGTATTGGTAGCCACTGATAATGCCTCCCAAGAGTTCCGGGTGCAGGTTGGTGGCAATCTGTTGTATCATGATGATACTCTTCTCGAACGACACATTACGGAAGAAGATGAAGCAGAAGCAGACGAAGTGGAAGGTGAGGACACCAGCAAAGAATCGCTTCACGCCATGTGACTCATAATGCTTGTCGTGGTGCAGGATATTCGTACGGAAGAACTTATGGCAGGCAAGGGCAACCCCGTGCAATCCGCCCCATGCCACGAAGTTAAGGCTGGCTCCATGCCAGAGACCACCGATGAGCATGGTGACAATCAGGTTGACATAAGTGCGTATCTTTCCCTTACGGTTGCCTCCCATTGAGATGTAGATATAGTCGCGGATCCATGTGGAGAAGGAGATATGCCAACGATGCCAGAACTCACTGACACTGCTGCTGATAAACGGCGAGTTGAAGTTCTTGGGGAAATGGAAACCAAGGAGCAAGGCAATACCGATAGCCATATCGCTATAGCCGCTGAAGTCGCAGTATATCTGCAGGGTATAGCCATAGGCTCCGATGAGATTCTCAATGCCAGAATAGATGGCAGGATTATCGAAAATACGGTCTACGTAGTTTAGGCTGATATAGTCGCTGATGATACATTTTTTAATAAGTCCGATGGCAATGAAGAACACACCCTGTCCCATCATCTCCTTGGTGATCTCAGGCACTCTGTTAATTTGAGGCAAGAAGTCACGAGCCCTGACGATAGGACCTGCCACCAATTGGGGGAAGAAAGAGACATAGAAAGCGTATGACAACAGCGAGTCGACGGGTTTCAGTTGCCCACGGTAGATGTCAATGGTATAACTGAGGCTCTGGAAGGTAAAGAAACTGATACCCACGGGAAGGAAGATGTCCCACGGCTGGAAGTTACTGCCGATACAGTCGGCTATCATCTTCCCGAAGAAGTTGGTGTATTTGAAATAGGCAAGAAACCCCAGGTCGATGAGAAGACTCAGTATGAGCAACCACTTCCTGACGGTCTTCTGCTCGGGATGCTGTTGGAGGTGGCGATAGATGGCTCCCGCAATGTAATAGTCACTCAGGGTGACGACGGCGAGAAGGAAGAAATAGAATCCACTGCTCTTATAATAGAAAAAGTAGGAGAAGAGGATCACGAATACCAGACGCGCCATCAATTTCCTCTCTAAGAGGAAATTGACGAAGGTAAACCCGAGAAAGAGAAAGAGAAACAGCGAAGTGCTGAAAATCAGAGGCTCCTCGGCATGATATGTTAACTGGTAGATAATCTTATTGATGATATCGCTCATGTAAACTCTTTAATGGGAATAATGTTCGCGACGATAGTTCTCAACACCCGCCAGAATCGACTGGAAGATGCCATTGGCAATCTTCTTGCCTCCTTGATAAGTAAGGTGTGTATAGTCCTTGGCGGCAAGTCCCTCATCAACATACTGTTTCATACTATCCTTGCCACCCATGATCTGATGCACATTCAGGTAGGCAACACCGCACTCGGAGGCTAACACACGTTGGAAAGCCACTAATTTGAGGACACCCTTCAGGGAGTGGAATCCATCAACGGAGCGCTGAACACGGTCGGGGACGCTGAAGACAACGATGCTTGCCTCAGGGAAAGCCTCGCGTAGCGTTGCAATAGCCTTCTTCATACGATTGATATAGTTGCGGCACATGGCATCTGTCGTCTTGTCGGTGACAACATTGAGCCCGAAATGCAGGATGATCAAGTCGTAGGGACGGTATCTGCCAATCTCCTGTAATGTCTTTACGGGGATGTTTGCTATTGAGAAACCAGGAACGCCACGCATGCTGAAATTGTCAAGTGCCACACCAGTAGAGCCATCCAGTGCCACTCCGAAGAGTTGGGTCTGGGCGTTGATGCCCGAGAAGCGATAGGCGATGCTGGTCATAGGCTTGATGGTCTGCTGTACCTGAACGGAGTCACTGCCACTGAAGCGAAAGGTCTCGCTAACACCATCGCCAGGTGTTGCCTCTATAGAGAATCCGGTGGGGGTCTTGAAGAAAAAGGTAGCCTTGTCCCAACTGCCCACATGTGGGCGGAACTTCGTACCGGTAAGTTTCAAGGTAGCACCCTCTGTCGCATGATAGTAGCGTTGGCTAATACCTTGCAAACGGGCGTCGAAGGGTTTCTTAGTGACAACATTCTCCTTGATATGCTGGTAGCGGGTAAGCAATGTGCCGCGGTTGCTTCCTGTGCCCCCGCCGCAGTCTACCCATCCAGGACCTTCTCCCCCGTATTTCGCTTGTAGCATCTCACGCAGGTCACAGGTCAAGATATCGCCCTCCACGAAAGAGTCGCCGAAATACGCAATATGGACGGACTCATGTGCCTTCCGTGCCTGGAGCAGTTTGGCATAGAAATGATTCATACCACCTTTGGCTCCTCCCGCAAAGTCCTCGATGAGCACCACGCCCTTTGGGTGGTATTTCTGCACCACCGGCTTCTTCTTGGGAACAGGAACCTGTGACACCACGTCCTTCTCTTTCTCTTTGTCAGCCCGAAGGTCGCTTAGCAGGTCGACTGGTCGGGTCTCAATATCGTTGATGCTGAAGGTAGGCATATGATACATTAGCAGTAGTATCACTACAACTCCTAATGTCAGAAGAAAAACTTTCCCTGTAGATCTCATAAAACCCTAATTTTGGTTTGACGGTGCAAAGGTACGAATAAGCGAGAGAAATGCAAAAGGAAAACTTGTTTTTCTTTTCATTTCCGAGTGAAAGTACCTTCAAGGCATATAGCAGCCACACCTACGGCTCCTTTTATCCCCACGTAATCAAAGAATCTGTCGGGCGAGTAGTTCATCATCAACTCGTCACCTTCCTGAATGCGTATGCGGAGCGACTCAACCAAGAGGACATTGACCACCATCTCCCAGTATTCTCTCCCCATAATCTTCCCAAGATTCAGTTAGATGATTGTTTTGACCAAAACACCTAACCTCCTGCCCCAGCAGGGCTCAAATGCCGATAGATAAAGGGATTAAAGCGGGTTAGGTGTTGCCAAACACCTAACCCACAGGTACCATTTACGCATCTAAACCTGTCGTTTTTGGCATTTTTATGACTCGTTAACAAAACTCCCATGAGTCTTCCGGATATCTGGGAATCCCATTCCGGATGCTTCGTAGAGGTACTCCTAATACCTTGTACGGGGTGTCCGGATTATCGGAATATTAAATCCCAGATAGTCGCAAGGGGTGTACCTCCTAAAAGGTATTGCAAAAGGGATTATTTTTTTGTATCTTTGCCATCGAAAAACTCTGGGAAATACCCTGAGGACACATTATTAACTAAATTTATTGATAAACTATGTCTAAAAATTCAAATTCACACAGCGAGACCCTTGCGCCTTCGCTGGAGGCTGCTCTGGAAGCAGAGTTGTTCCTCCAAGACAATTACCTCTTCCGCCGCAACGTGCTCAACGGAAAGATGGAATTCGCAACCCTTCCTGCTGAGGCTCCCCAGTACCGGACACTGACGCAAGAGGCACTGAACAGTATCATCATCCGTGCCAAACGGGAGGATGTCTGCGAGAAGGGAAACCCGAGAGGGGACATCATGGAACTGATCCGCTCCGAGGAGGTCCCAGCGTTCAACCCCGTCCGGGATTTCCTGGAGCATCTGCCCGAGTGGGACGGGAGGAACCATGTGGCACAGTTGTTCAGCAGACTGCCAGGTATCTCGACGGAGCAGCACGGCTTCCTCGCCATCTGGCTCCGCTCCACCGTCGCCCACTGGCTGCAGATGGACACCGTCCACGGCAACGAGTGCGTACCGACCTTAATAGGTGCGCAGGGGTGTGGCAAGACAACTTTCGTGACGAGGCTCCTGCCACCCCATCTGAGGGAGTACTATCTCGACCACCTGAACCTCTCGAACAAGTTCGACAAGGAGATGGCGCTGACCAACAACCTGCTGGTCAACCTCGATGAGTTGGAGGCGATACGCCCCAGCCAGCATGCCAGTCTGAAACAGACCCTGTCGAAGTCGAAGGTCAACGGTCGTCCTATCTTCGGCTGCTCGCAGGAGGACCGTCCGAGGTTCGCATCCTTTGTCGCGACTACGAACAATCCCCATCCTTTGACGGACGCGACGGGCAGTAGACGATACATCTGTCTGACGATTCCCAAGGGGCAGTTCATCGACAACGAGGGCGAGATCGACTATGAGCAACTCTATGCGCAGGTGCTCCATGAGATCAGGGAGTTGCGGGTCCCTTATTGGTTCAACAATGCGGAAGTGGCTCGCATCCAGGAACTTAACCTCAACTACAGGGAGCAGAAGGATATGGCTGAGATCGTCAATATCTGCTTCAGGAGACCAGAAGAGGGTGAGCAAGCGAAACGCCTCAACAGTGGACAGATGCTACATCTCATCCAGATGGAATACCCCTCTATTCCTAGCACCCACAGCACGAAAGTCCATCTGGGCATTGCGATGAAAGAGTTGGGCTATGAGCACACCATGCACCATAACAGGGTTTACTACAAGGTCATCCCTCGTAAAAGTGCGTAAATGGTACCTGTGGGTTAGGTGTTTTTTCGAGTATCTTTGTTTTACAGGAAACGTTGCCTGAACCAAAGAGCAAAAACGGGGTCAGTGATATAGAGTTGGCGCATCTCCGAATAGATGAGATCCCGTTCGATAAGAGCATCTCGAAGGCGCACCATATTAGAGGGACTGCCTAAATCGAATTGAGTACGAATCTTTTTTTCATTATAGCCAGAATGAATGTTAGAGACGATGGCACGCAGCAAATTCATCTGGTAGCCAGAAAGCGGTTCAATCTTTTATAGCCATTTGCTCAGAGATATGTCGTCCAGCACTTTCAAAATGGCTGACAATATAGTCTGTCCAATCAGATGTTGGAATCTTCTGGAGCCATAACAGGTCACCAAACTGATAAAATGGCATACTGCGATTAAGGAAAATCTTACTCATCATGTGCCGCTTGCTGCCAAAAAGGCAATAGGACGTATTGTGATGATGTTGCCAAACTGAGCGTAATGTAGCCTGTACTGATTTAGTGTTCTCAAACTCACCCACTTGCTGAAATTCGTCAATACATACTCTCGAAATTCTGCTTCAGACGGCGAGTCTCCTCCTTGCGACCAGTGAAATTGTAGTCAGTAACGGCTACTCCATAAACAAAACTCTTTTCCATAACTTATTGAATTTGAGGGTAAGGCTCGTGCAAACCGAGAGCAATGGAATAAGTTCCAATTGCCGAGGTGAAGCCGAGTTTCGCACGCTTTTTGCGGACATAAATAATAAAAAGAACAAAATTTCACAAACTTGTGATTCACAAACTTGTGAAATTTAAATATTTTTAGAACTTAAACCTTCAGATAACGACTTGAGATGCTCATCAATAAGCATCTGAGCCCAAAGGCGTATAGCCGCAGTACTATCTAATTCGGGAAGTACCTCACGGATTAGGGCTTCGTCAACTTTTACACTTACTGTACACATAATTGCATCTCCATTTTCTTGATTGCAAAGGTAATATGTTTTTTGAAAACTGCAAGGAATTAAGAAAAAAGATTCTTCCTGCATATTGTCTGTGCCTGTTTTGGGAAAAACTCAACCCTAGGAATGTGAATCTACGAGAGGAGTTAGGGAGTCTGATTTCGACGGTCAGCAAATAAATCGTCTAGTACAACAGACTGATTGACAATGCTAACATGCTCTCCCCGTGCAATGCCCATCGTCGTAATCATCACAAGTTGGATGCTGTGTATCTTGTTGTGCATCTTGCTTGCGGCAAAGGCCTCTATCTTATTCAGGAAATTTTCTTCATCGGTTTTCGTGATGGCATATTTGCCGCCAGTGAACTTCATTTCACAGAGATAATCCGTCCTGTCGGCCTTACTTTCCAATAGCAAGTCAATCTGAGCCCCCTTCCCGTCGGGACTTTTCCCGTTCCAGCAATAATTCCTGTTGATGGAGGCTATGCGCAAGGCGTCTTGGATTTGGGGTAAGTGTTCCACACAAAGCAACTCAAAGGTATCTCCTGCCCAAGTGTAGAATGTGGGAGTGCCGTGAATGGAATTCCAGATTCCCTTCTTCGCCTGTTTGCCTTGTATGAAACGTAGATAGAACAGTGAAAAGAAATCAATAAGTTGATAGACTGTCTCCACACGTTCTTTCCCATAGCGTGGATATGCCCTTATGATACCAGACTCCATGAGGTTTTCAAGCAGTTTGGTCAGCGTTCCGCCAGTCTTGATATCTATGGTTGTGCTGATCTCTTTTTGGGTCATGCCATAAAACTGACTTCCAAGAACTTTGACTATATCCACATATCTCTCCTTGCTGGCATAAAGTCCTGCATATACATCAAGGAACTCCTGATGTATCTTTTCGTCGGCAAAGAAAATACGGTCTATATTCTCCGTGATGGTCTGGCTGTTGCGCAACTTGTCAAGATAAAAGGGAACGCCTCCCAATGCCATGTAACTGATGCACATCTCATACCGGGATAGACGGAATCCGTTTCGTCGGTAATACTTTTGGCATTCTGCCAATGTGAAAGGGGCAAGTTTGATAGTTTCCGTAAGTCGTCCGTGCAGACCTCCGTAATCGCGTATGACATTGTCAAGCATCCAACTCGTGGCAGAGCCGCACACTACCAGAATGATGTTTCTCTGACTGTCTGCCCATGAGTTCCAGAAATAGCCGAGTTCCGAAATCATCTCGGACGACTGAGGGCCGGCCAACCAGGGCAACTCATCAATAAGGATGACCTTCCGACGAGAGCGTATGCCTTCAAGCAGCCTTCGCAGAAGCAGGAAGGCTTCACGCCAGCATGTAGGTCTTTCGGTCGTAGCGGCATCCAGCCCTGACATTATCAACGAATCATAGAAATGATCCAACTGCAACTTTCGGTAAGTCTCGTATTTCTTGTCCCCGTCCTTTACGTATGTTCCGACAGCAGTAAAGACAATCTTGCTGCCATACACTTCACTGACCAGATATGACTTGCCAATGCGTCTGCGTCCATAGATGGCAACAAACTCGGATTTCCTAGATTTGTACAGGCGTTCGAGCGTGGATATTTCCACTTCTCTGCCTATGATATTGGGGTACTTCATGCTGAACAGTTTTTATTGCTCAGCAAAAGTACAATTTTTATTTTAGACTCATGCATCTTTTGCTTAAAAATCAGCGAAAACGAGAAAATATTTTTGAATTTCGCTGATTTTTAAACATAAAATCTACTCATAATGGAAGTGATAGTCACCTTTGTCCGGCTCATCTATCACGATGCTGCCAGTATCGGGCTGGAACTTGAAGTTGCGGATACTGTCCTGCTCGATGTCTCTCATTACATCAGGGAAAAAATCAAAGATACTCACAAAGGATAGTTTTGAGAATTTTGTTTGGTAGATTTGAGAATTTTGTGTATCTTTGCATGAAGAAGACACCATACCCTATAGACGAATTCCTGACATGGGACATAGGAAAACTGCTAGATTAATTAATATAAGATGAAAAAGATATTACTTGACGTACACACACATACCATTGCCTCAGGACATGCCTATAGCACGTTACAGGAGATGGTGCAGGCTGCGGCAGACAAAGGTCTGGAGGTTCTTGGTATCACAGAGCACGGACCTCGCATCCCCGGCTCTTGTCCACTGGTTTATTTCCGTAATATGTTTGTGGTGCCTCGACAGATGTGTGGCATCAGACTGCTGATGGGTTGCGAGGTGGACATCCTCGACACCCATGGTACCCTTGACCTGGATGACGAGTATCTGGATCGTCTGGACATCGCCATTGCGGGTATCCATCGCTACTGTTGGGAGGAAGGTACCAAGGAAGAGAACACGGAGGGAGTGATCAAGGTCATCCGGAATCCGAAGATTCATATCATCAGCCATCCTGGTGATGGTACTGCGGAATTGGACTTCGAGCCTCTGGTGCTGGCAGCGAAGGAGGCGCATACCCTCTTGGAGATCAACAACCACTCGCTGGCTCCCCAGCGTAAGAAGACCGTTGCCCGTGATAACAACTTGGAGATTCTCCGTCTCTGTAAGAAACATGACGTGCCCGTGATTCTGGGCAGTGACGCCCATATCACCTTCCAGATAGCCAACTATGACCGTCTTCTGCCCTTATTGGCTGAGACGGAGTTCCCTGACGAGTTGATTATGAACTACTCGCCCGACAATTTTTTTGATTACGTGGGGGATAAAATGAGGAAATGAGTTGCCTCTTTTTCATAAAAAAAGAAAAATAAAGGGGTGTTTATTCGTTTTTGTATATTATAATGTGTAACTTTGCGCCCGCAAATGACATTGCGGTCACGAAAAACAGGCTGCGTCTCAGCATAAAACAAGTTTTCTGCCTTCGACTTGCACTGTCTTTGCGCTTTTATTATATTTTTAGATGTTTTTTACAAGATGAACGTAATTACGAAAACGATTCAATTGCCTGATGGAAGAACCATCACCATTGAGACCGGGAAAGTGGCAAAGCAAGCCGACGGAAGCGTTGTTCTCCGTATGAACAACACGGTGCTGCTGGCTACTGTTTGTGCCGCAAAAGATGCAG
>ERZ842401.1887-NODE-1887-length-28826-cov-9.322895_pt1 | contig 28826 bp, 34 predicted proteins | sample MGYA00521270_ERZ842401 | MGnify/ENA primary metagenome ERZ842401 (study PRJEB31892, sample SAMEA3878208) | bioreactor metagenome | biome: Moose rumen | place: Sweden | collected 2011-10 | study: EMG produced TPA metagenomics assembly of the PRJEB12797 data set... | reverse complement strand
TTCGCCTGTGCCCTTTTTGTCTTACTTGCGAATGGATTATAATGCGTTTGCCCTGTGTAGAAAAACGGGAGTTATTGACAAAGGGAAGGCAGGAGACTATTGTATAGTTAGCATAGACTAACAAAAATGAGGCTCCTCTTATGCACATTTCAAGTGTAAACAAAATCTTTTTTAAACTCGGAGAATTTCAGCTGCGCTGGCGTGCCCTGATTCTCGGCGTGATCATTCTCTTTACGGCCTTTTCCTTTACCGGCCTTCCCAAACTGAGGATGGCGGGCAATGAGGAAGAATGGTTTGAGGACTGGGAGCAGGTCAAGATTGACTCCGACCGCTTCAAGGAAATTTTCGGAAGCGACGATGCGATTATGGTTATGGTGCAGGCAGACGATGTCTTTGCGCCGGAAGTGCTGGCCGGAATCGAGCGGCTGGGTCAGCGGCTTGAAGAAGAAGTTCCCTACGCGGATAAAGCCACTTCCATTGTCACGGCAAAAGTTCCCGTTGGAAGCGAAGACAGCATAGAGATAAAAAGTCCCTTTGAGGACGGCATTCCGTCCGACCCAGTGGAGCTCAAGGCAAAAAAAGACTTTATCTTGAGCCGCCAATCCCTCGTGAACAATATCGTGAGCGACGACGCAAAAGAAAGCTGGGTAATCCTCTCGCTGGAAAACTATGACGGCGGTGTTGAATTTGCCTCGGAGCATATAGCCCGCCCGGCGCAGAAAGTGATTCTTGAAGAAAACGAAAAGGCTGCCGGCGCCTACACCTTAAAGCCCACCGGCATGTCCTACAGCGAAATGGAAGAAAACGATGTGGTCGCGCGGGAATGCAAGATTCGTGTTTTGAGCGGATTTTTCGTCATGCTGCTCTGCCTCGTGCTTTTCGTCCGCTCTCTGCGCGGCGTGATTGTTCCGCTTGTGGCAACAGTCGCGGGCATAGGAAGCGTGCTTGGTTTGAGCGCGCATTTGGGCTTTGTGGCCGACTCCAACATGATTACCCTGCCCATTCTGCTGGGCATGGCGCTTTCGGTGGGCTACTCGGTGCATTTCGTCAATTCTTTCCGCATGCATTTCAGGCGAACGGGCGCACGGCGGGATTCTGTGGTCAAGGCGGTGGGCGAAACCGGCTGGCCAATCCTCTTTACCGTGATTACCACCATCGCCTCCCTCATTTCCTTTTTATTTTCGGGCATCGGCCCAATCCGCTGGGTAGGCGGCATTTCCGCGTCAATCGTTTTTTCGGTCTACCTGTATGTCATCGTCTTTATCCCCATTCTCATGTGCTTCGGAAAAGACGGGGGCGTTGCGGGGGTGCGTGCGCAACCAGTTGCTTCGAGAGTCGCTAAAAACTCACCTCGTGAGTTTTTGTCCTGCTTTGCAGAGCCGCTCCCTACCCCCGCAGAGGGGGCAGGCGAAAATGCGGAAAGCATTGGAGCCGAGGGGGAGACTTTCCCCCTTCCTACCGGCGCGACTGCCGCAGACAATGCCTTTGCCCGCTTCGGCGAAAAAGTCACCCTTCATTCAAAAATTACCACCCTTCTTTCGGCTTTGGTCATTCTTGCCATGGTTCCGGGCATTTTTAAAATCAGCGTGAACATGGACTATGTGGAGATGATGGGAGACAAGGTTGCCTATGTGGAGCGGCTTCTGTCCGTGCTTTCGGGAAAACTGGGCAGCCTCTACAGCTACGATGTGATGATTAGCTACGATGACAGCGATGCATTCAAATCTGCAAAAAATATGCAGAATCTTGAGGCTCTTGAAGAGAAACTTGGAAAACTCAAGCTCACTAAAATTTCAGGCGAAAAACCCCGCGTCACTTCTGCCTGCCAGATGCTCAAAGAGATAAACCGCATGTTCAACGGTGATGACATTGCCTTTTACTCCCTGAGCGACGATGACGCGGTGACCGCCCAGTACCTTGTCTTGTACAGCGAAAATTTTGAGGACTGGTTTGACACAGCAAGCGATGATTTTGGCACTACCCACATTCATGTGGAACTTGCAGGCTACGATGCCAATGTAATTGTAAGCGACATTGAAGGCGCAAGAAGTGCGGCAAAGGAACTTTTTCCCGGAGCAAAAATCAGCATTGTGGGCGAAGTGGTGGAATACGCGGAGATGAACCACAAACTGGTTTCGGCGGAATTAAAGTCTTTCAGCCTTTCATTTGTGATTATCGCCATTCTTTTGATTCTGGCATTCTCAAGCATCAGGACAGGACTTATCGGTATGATTCCAAACCTTGCTCCCGTCATCGTGGTGGGCGGCGTTATGGGCTATGCGGGCTACTCCCTTGACATGCTGACCATGACCATTATGCCCATGATTCTGGGAATTGCCGTTGACGACACCATTCACCTGATAAACCACATAAAGCTGCAGCTGGAAAAAAGCGGCGATTACAAGAATGCCATCGTCGTTTCATTCAGGGAAATCGGAAAGACCATGGGCATGACCACCTTCATTCTCTGCGCCATGTTCTTCATGTACACATTCAGTCCCATGGGCTGCCTTTTCAGAATCGGAATGCTGGCGATGATAGGACTTGCAAGCGCGCTTCTGGCGGACTACACCCTTACGCCCGCCCTGATTGCGCTGACAAAACCATTTGGAGGAAAAAAATGACTTTACAGCTTGGAGACGTTCAGACAACGGCACTTATACCGGTGGCAATCAAGGCCAGCGAGACTTTGAAAAAGAATGCAAGGATTAAAGACGATGTGGCGGTGGAGATTATCAGGCACCTTGATATGGACACAAAGCCTTTCGACAAGTTCCTTTCCCATGAGGGTGTTATCGCGCGAATGGTTATGCTCGACCGTATGGTAAAAGATTTTGTGGCGAAAAATCCCGATGCCGTCATAGCGAATCTGGGCGCGGGCTTTGACAACAGGTTTTCTCGGGTGGACAACGGCAGAATCCGCTGGTTTGATGTGGACTTGCCTGATTCCATTGCGGCCCGAAAGAAAGTCTTTGATGAGCGGGATCGGGTGACCATGATTGCGGGAAGCGTTCTTGAAGATGAGTGGTGCGCTCTCGTCAAGGCGGAAATCCAGAAGAAAAATGCTCCCATCCTTTTCCTTGCCGAAGGGCTTTTCATGTATTTTTCCATGGAAGAAATCCGCGCATTTCTATCTATATTAAAAGTGAATTTCCCCCACGGAACCCTTATTGCCGAGCAGAACAATCCTATGATGGTGAAGAATCAGAAATATCACGACACAGTAAAAAGCACAAAGGCCGTCTTTAAAAGCGGCACCTGGAGCGGTCAGGAAATCGCCGACCTGTGCGACGGAATCAACTTTGTGGAAGAACACAGCTTCAACGAAGAGATGAAAAAGCACTCAATCCGCGGCTGGCTCTTCGCAAAAATCCTGCCCAAAATGAACGACCGCTGGGCACGGTTTGAGTGGTAGGGAGCCAGTCGCCAAAGGCGAACAAACTCACGAGGTGGACAAGATACGGTGAAAGGCTGTTGACTTTTCGCTAAATTATGCTATAGCAACGGGTTGGGCGTTACCCAACCTGTTGCTATGGGATTACTCCCTTAATGTTCCACGGTCGGGGCTTTCGGTTCATTCCGTGTTACCTAGGCGGACAGGCAACTTTCTTACAACGGCTCTCTGTGAGCCGTTTTTATTTTATCCGCAAGAACGAATCTTCCGCACCGATGTACAGATACACTTCATCGGCATTCGGATTTTTTGCAACCGCTTCTTTCAAACTTTTCATCTGACTTGGCGACATATAGCCGTTCACCGAGATAAAGCAGTTTTTCGCCTGCTCCGACTAACGCTCGCAATGACTTAAAAACTGGTTTCCGTGGTTGCTCGCCGACAAGTCTTTGATAAAATCACACATATATTCAGCCTGATGAGGCGTAAGACGCTGAAAATAAGGTATTATCTCTTGCACATTGACGGAATTTGAGACATTCTCGTTGAAAAAATCCGATGGCGAAACAGAAAGATAGTCGCACATATTAAGAAACGATGCGATGGTCGTGGATGATTTGCCTGTCTCGATTTTGTTGATGTAACTTTCGTTCTGCCCCAGCGCAAGGCTCATTTCACGGGCCGAAATCTGCCGCTCATTCCTCAGGTGGCGCAATCTGTCTCTAAAAAATTCTTCGCTTATCATCGAATTTTACCTTTTTGTAAGACATCATACGCTATATTTCTCTTGATTTATTGCTTTTTATACTATACTATAAGAGAAATAGGGTATATTATGCTCTACTTTTGAAAAACAACGGCATAGTAAGCCACAAGGAGAACACTATGAAAAAGAAATTTTTGTTTACCGCCCTTGCGATGTGCGTGATTTTCGGATTTGTCGCATGCGGTGGCGAGGATGAAGGTTCGGGAAATTCGTCATCAAGTTCTTCAAGTTCGACAACTTCGTATTACATCTCTTTCGAGACGGCGAATTTTGCCGTTGAGTCCGACTCGCAGATGGTGACAGGCGTGAGCAGCGTTGAAAAAAATGCTGGCGACACATTCACCGCCTCTGACATTCCGAGTTTCACGGTCAGGTCGGGCTACAAGATTGCAGGCTGGTATTTTGATGCCGCCCACACGCAAGCGTTCGCTTCTTTTTCGGTCACAGAAGCAGTCCGGCTTTACGGAAAATTCACCACGACGGACGGCACGGAGGTGCCAACCTACCTCGTCACATACAACAGCGAATATTCCACGCACAGTTCCAGAACGACGGACAAATATATCTATCTGCAAACTCCTACAAGCACAAAAAAATTGTTCGAAGGCTGGTATTATGATTCAAACTACACGAAACGAGCGGTCAGTGGGGACACTGTGGATAAAGACACCACCGTGTACGCAAAATGGATTTCATACGATGCTGTGAACGCCGGAGTCGGTGCTACTTTCAGTGGGCATGATTATGTTCCTGAAATCGATTGGTACACCCGCACGACAGAGAGAAATAACGAAATAAACGATTATGACCACACGAAAGCGACAGAATTCTCAACCGAAAAGACATCCACAAATTATTATGTCGTCGGTTTGTGGAGTTTTGACAACGCTGTTCTCTATTCAAGACATAGTAACAGAATGCACGCGAAAGTACGCAAAGGAGCGATAGAAAGCATGAACATGCTCTGCCACTTTGATCGAAGCATACGCTCAGATGTTCCCAATGAGGTTGGCGGAAAAGTCGATATGACGAAAATCGATGTGTTCATCGCCGTAAAAGCGACGGGCGCGGGAACGGTGACGGCTTCAATAAAAACCGCAGACGGCGAAACATGTCCAACAGGAGTGACTGCCTTGGTGAACGAAAGCGGAACGGTGCTTGCCGCCCAGAAAAACCAGACGGGAGATGCGAGAGATTGCACGCTTACGGCAAATGTCACAAGTGCTGGGAACATATTCCTCGTAACCTCGCGCAACGAGGATGATAGCGGCGGGATTGATGTGTACAGCATGAATTTTAGTGCAAATTAGTGTAATCTGAGCGTTAGGGATACGGAAGGCGGCGTAGCCTTCTTCTGCAGTGGGGCTTTCCGTTATCCTCATTCTTTTGATAGGAACCGGCATTGGCATTTTTGTGGCAAGTGGCAGAGTATCTGAGAAAAAGCACGAACAGCACCAGAATCTCCAGAAAATTGAGCAGCCGGAACAGAAGGAGCACGATACCAGCGGCTACAGTTTCCAGAAAGGCAAGAAAGAAAACAAGTAAAGCATAACACAAAATTCAAAGCCGACATTGCACTTTCGTGCAATGCGGTTTAAAATTATGTTAGGCGGACAGGCCACTGGCCTGCTTGTGTTACAAGAAAAAATCCCAGACAAATAAGTTCCTCTCAAAAATTTTCGCGATGCGAAAAAAATGTTCAGTGTACACTGAACATAGGACTTGAAATAGTCCTATGTTGCGAAAACTAGCTATCGCTCGTTTTCGCAACATAATTATGTCGGCGGACGATAAAACGTGGAGGAATTTTTCAAATGAAAAAAATTATTTTGGCAGTCGGCGCGATGCTGGCTATGTCTTTTGCTTGCTTTGCGGCAAATCCTGAAAGTGATTTCGGATATGAGCTTGTAGACCAGAAAGAGGTAAAGGTTCTTGCGGAAAAGTTCAAGGAACTTAATCCCAAAGAGGATTATATTGCTATAACCTACTATAAAGGAAATGTTCGTGGGAAAAAAATTGAGGTTCCCGAAGAAATTGAGGGCTGCAAGGTAATAAAAGTCGGGTTTGGCGGGAACACTAATATTTATGTAGATAAAATAATAATACCTGCATCCGTTGTGTACTTTGACAATGCCTATAGCAATGTAGTTGATCCGCAAATTGAATTCTTAAGGGACAAAGACCAGCCTTTCATTTGGAGAGGTAGTGTGAGACTTGATAAACAGAATACCATTCCTGTTGACAGAAAAATCATTTTCTTATATCCAGGACAGAATCTTAAATCTACGATAACTATTTCTGTTCCTGAAAAGAAATTCACTTGGCCAAAAAACTGGACTTGGGCAGGTCTTTATGAGAATAATTATTTGGGCGGCGACAATCAGTTCCATTGGGTAAATCCAGGATTTAAATTTCCAGATAACAGTGTCATTCAATACGGTACAATTTCTTTTAAGGAAAGTGAAATTGAAATGTCATTCGAGGAAGGATACGAAGAGCTTCCTATATATATAAGTAGCTCCGCTATTAAAAAACTTATACTACCAAATTCATTGAAAAAAATTACGAAAAACGGAAAAATCCGTATTGGTGATTCTAGCGACTATAAAGGCACAATCGTATTCCCTGAAGGTGCAAAGATAACCATTGAGCCAGGTGCAATTGACTGCCATTACCTTTCAATTTCTACCTTAAAAGCACTCAAAGCAATGGGTTACAACACAGACAACTAATTTCTTAGCTGCACAGTCTTTTCTGCTGTGCAGTTTTTTTGGAGTACGCTATGGATAATGAAAATCAAGAATTCGGATATGTTTATCAGTATTTTCCGCATGAATTCCCCTTTGACATAAAGATGGTCAGTGCAAATCCAATCAAAATGGCCATTTTTTATGAAAATAAGCCGATATACTCAATTACAAATGAAACACAATTGAATAACGACAAAGACCGTAGGGAAGCAATCTCCCTAATGACCAGAACTTTGATGGACACCATAGACAAAGGCTTTGCGGACAGAATTGTGAAAAACAACGGCAAATAAAATTGTTTACAAGAGAACTTGACTATTGACGGCATACTTTATCTTTGCTATATTAAAATTGTAGGTGAGCTTCCACCATATCAGAGAAGCCCTAAAAAAGCGGTGAATCTCTACCACAAAGTGAGATGCTAAAAAAGCGGCGAGTTTCTGCCATTAAGTGAAAACCAAAAAACGCAAGTTTTTTATAAAGGAGTCGGAAATGGCTCCTTTTATTTTTTTACAGAGGTAATATGAAGTTTTACCACATAAAAGAAGATTTCATTACTTTCTTACGACAGTTCGATTCAAAGGTTGCAGAAAATAAAAATCAATCTCGACCGTATGTTGGCATAGTACTCGAAATTAATTCTGTCAAATATTACGCACCTTTTTCTTCTCCAAAGCAAATAAAAGAATGAAAAACGGTAAAGATTTTAGAAAAATAAATAATGGTCTGTATGGTGCAATCAATTTTAACAACATGATTCCTGTATTAGATTCTGCATTGATAGAAATTGATATTGCAAATATTTCAGATGTAAAATATCGTCGCTTGCTTCAGAATCAGTACAACTCAATCAGGGCTGATGAAAAAGGTATTTTGAGAACTGCTGAAAATTTACGAAAATTAATTTTTGAAGATGAAAATAATCTTTCAGAGCATGATAAAATTGTAAAGCAAAGATGTTGCAATTTAGTTTTGCTTGAAGAAATATATATAGAGTGGAAATAAAATCGCCTAACAACAGGTTCGTAGCCGACAGCGGGTCAAGCCCGCTGCGGTACAACCCATTGTTATGTGGACGCCCGCACTGGGGCGCTTCTGCGAGGAGAAAAAAAAATGAAAAAAATATTTGTTTCTATTTTTACAATCTTGATTTCATTATCAATTTTCGCACAAGGAAATGAAAAATTATTAACAAAAGAAAAAGTTGATGAATTGTGTTCAATTGCAGGGAAAACTCGAGAAACGATAGAAGAATTTATTGTTCCTACAGAATATACCGCTATTGGATATTCTGCTTTTGAAGGTTGTCGTCAACTAAAAGAAATTAAATTGCATTCAAATATTACTTCAATAGATAATACCGCTTTTGCAAAAACAAGTTTAAAAGATTTAATACTTCCAGAAAATATAAAATCAATCGGAAAATATGTTTTCGGAAGAAGTTCCTTGCAAACATTAACAATATTATCAAAAACGCCTCCCAAAATTCCAGAAACTTCAGATGCTTTTTATATCGGTTTTTCAACCAACATTATTATTTTTGTTCCAGATGAAGCCATTGAAAAATATAAAAATGCATGGAAAGGTCAATCTTATATTCAATTGAAACCAATTTCTTCTAAATAAATGTTTTGTAATTTGTTAAAGCAATAAAAATAGGAGACAATTATGGGATTTCGTTTTAGAAAAAGCATCAAGCTTGGTGGTGGTTTTAAAATCAATTTTAGTAAATCCGGCATCGGTTATAGTTGGGGAGTAAAAGGTTTTCGACTTACAAAAACTGCACGAGGTTCAAGTAGAGCAACTGCTTCAATCCCAGGAACAGGAATAAGTTATTCAACAGAACATAAATCAAAAACGAGTAACCTAAAAGAAAATACTAAAACTTCTCTGCTTAATGGATTACAACAAAATCCAAATACAGAAACGATAGATTATTCAAATTATCAAAACATTGAAACTATTACTTCAAGTATTTCTTCTGAATCCATTCCAGAAGAATATAAGGCATTCCTAAAAAGTATCAATAAACGCAGAATTTTAGATTTTTCATTCATAGCAATCATAATAGCTTTTTTCATCACAGGATTCATTCCAGTGACGGTAGTTTTTCTTGTCATTCTTTTTATACTACATACAATGTTGAGAATAAACCTCTTTTATGAATTCGATACTGAAATGTCAAAAAAATACAATGCCTATTTAGAAGCATGGAAGAAAGTCTCAAAAAGTCGCTATGTATGGAGATTAGAACAGAAAGCAGACATTTATAATAAAAAAGAACTTGGTAATAGCGATTCAGCAGTAAAAAGAGTAAAAACAAGAATATCATTCAGAAGTCCTTGGTGGATAAAATCAAATGTGAAATTTCCTGTTTTAAATTTAATAAATCAAAGAGTTATTTTTCTTCCTGATAAAATTTTGGTAATAAAAGTTGGTGTTAGTGCTATTTCTATCCAAGAAGTAAATTTTGATATTTACGCTATAGGATATATGGAAACTGAAAAACTCATTCTTAATGATGCCGAATTAATTAAGAAACAATGGGTGTTTACAAATAAAAATGGAGAACCAGATAAAAGATATAAAAACAACATCCAACTTCCTGTTTATAAATACGGAATGATAAAAGGCTCTTCTGATTCTGGCTTGAACTTTGGTTTAATGATTTCAAACGAAAAAAATGTAGACGAATTTGATAAATGCCTAAAAGATTATCTCTCTGTTTTTAAAGGAACTGAGGCAGAAAATGGAAATTAGAGATTTTATATTTCCCTTTACCAAAAAGGGAGCTTCAGGTTTAAAATCAGATGGAATCGCTATACAGTTTTCAGAAGAACAATTAAAACAAGAAAAGCAAAAATGTGAAGAAATTGCAGAGAATACTATTTCTGAAGCTAAAGAATCTGGGTATTTTAGAGATGATTTTTTGTCTATTTTCGCAGAAAAAATTTATTCAATCTCAAAAGTTGGTTATGGATATACTGATCCATTTGACAAAAATGATTTCCTAACATTAGAAGAAAAGAAATCCTTGAATCTTAATGCTCGTGCAAAATATCCAAGAGAATTAATAAATGGTTTGACAGAAAAAGGTCTTGATGCGGCAAAAAATAGAGATTTCATAAAAAATATGTTTTTACGAAATTTCCATAAGGTTTCAAGAAAATATGAACTTTCACATTTAAAAGAGAGTGGCTGTAAATATGTTACAATAAGCAACAGCGGTGATGAACGGGATTGCAAAGCTATAAAAAGGCTAAAGAAACATTGGCCTATTGATGAAGTTCCCGAACTTCCGTTATCTAACTGCAATTCGGAATATTGTCGATGCTGTTATATTGCTGATGAAAAAGAATTTATGGATTAAACAGTATATTTTTGATTAAAACTATGCTATAATAATAGCGAAAGGAGGTTTATATGGCTTCAATCAATCGTTATCAGACTATAAATGACATTCCTCAAAGCAAAGGAAAAACTGTCTTATTGAAGATATTAAATTCTCCAAAGGCAGATTTTTCAAAGTTGCAACAGATAGCCACAGAGTATGAAAAAAAAGCTCTTGAAATGATGAAAATTGAAGGCAAGGAAAAAAAATATGATTTTCTTGCCACTTGAAACAGAGCTTTTTTATTACGAACATCTTTTTGACTCGTCTGACAATCTGCGCTTGATACAGGATTTTTGTGTATCAAATTCTTCTGGAGCAGGTTTAGAACGTTACATAAAAGAACTTGCAGAGTCTGACGAGCAGGATGGCTCTGCTCGTACTTATCTCGTAAAAGATAAATTTACTCACGAACTTGTAGCCTATTTTTCTTTAAAAACAGGTCTTTTTACTATTGATGCAGACAACGGATATTTTTATTCAATTTCAGCCGTCGAACTTTCAAATTTTGCGGTAAACTCTTCATATAGAGAAAATCATCCAGATGCTAAAAATTTGGGTTCAACAGTTTTTGCTGAATTTATTTTGCCACTTGTGAAGTATTTTCGAACTTTTGTTGGTTTACAGGCAATTTATATTTATGCACTTCCTCAAGATAAACTTATAGAACACTATAAAACAATGGGCTTTAATCGTTTGGATGAAGAAGATGAAAAATTTGTACATCAACATGTAAAACCCAAATATGATGACGGCTGTATTTTTATGTATCAGCTAATCTAGTTCTAGATGTAAAATATCACATAACAAGAAGTTCAAAGCCGACACAGGCTCAAGGCCTGTGCGGTTTAACTCATTGTTATGCCCACACGCCACTGGCGTGGTTAAAAGAGTTTTAAATTATTGGAGATGAAGGAATGCAAAAAGAAATTTGTAAAAGATCCTTTTGTCCAATTCTGAAATGGGGAATGCAAAACCTTCGAAAAGTTCTCTAAAATGATGATAAAAATCCCAAAATATGTTATAATATGATTGTATTTGGAGGACTGATTGAACTATTCATTTTCTGGGCATGTATTTAAGAGAATGGCTGAAAGAAAATTTTCACCAGAAACTATAAAATCAGTTATAGAAAATGGAATCGTTATAAAAAACTATCCTGACGATACACCATATCCTAGCTTTAGGATTTGACGGAAATCGTCCTGTGCATGTGGTTTCAGCATATAATGCCGAAACTGACACTGAATATGTAATCACTGTATATGAACCTGGCTCTCAAAAATGGTCAGAAAACTTTACGGAAAGGAGATGAATAAAATGAAATGTCCTATTTGTAGATTTGGAGAAATGAAAGACGGTTTTACTCAAGTTGTTCTAACTAGGAATAATGCAACTGTCATCTTCCGTAATGTGCCTGCACAAATTTGTGATGACTGTGGAGAGTATTATTTAGATGAAGAAACTGCAAAAGCTATTTACAGTCGAGCCGAATATTGTTTTACATCAGGACAAGAAGTTGCAATTATTGAATATAAACAACTTATTCCTGCATAAACGAAATATCGCCTAACATGGTTTTCAAAACCGATAAAAACTTTGTCACAAAAGTTGCTCTTCGTGCCTTTGCGGCACCGCAACTTTTGCGCCAATTTTACGCGGTGCGCAAAACCGTTTTTACGGTTTAAAACGCTAGTTACGGGTAGAACAGTTAGAAAAACACCCGAACAAAAAGCATTAAGGTTCAAGTTTTATTTAGTAGGCATATTCTTACTTGTTATGTTTCTCGGAATTACAATCAAATCTTGCTTGGCATAACAATCCTAAAAATATTTGAGTAAAAAGGAGAGGAGCAAAGTTCTCTCTTTTTTATTTTATAGACATGTGTATAATTTTATGGTATTATTATCCCATAATGAGGTGAAAATATGCCACAGATTAGACCGATTCGTGATTTGAAAAACACAACAGCAATCTCAAGTTTATGCCATGAGACTAGGGAACCTATTTTCATAACAAAGAATGGCTATGGTGATATGGTGATTATGAGTATGGAAACATTCGAGAAATCAACTTTTTTTAATACTCTGTATGATAAGCTTGCACTTGCCGAGGCGGACTTAAAGGCAGGAAAAGTTTCTGATGTAGATGATGCAATTTCTGAAATAAAGGAAAAGTATGGCTTATAAAGTCCAAATCGCCGATTCTGCTAAAAAGGAACTTGCTGAAATTGTAGGCTATATTTCTGAAACCCTATGCAATAAAACTGCTGCCTTAAGTTTACTTGATGATTTTTATGAGCAGAAAAGTTTTCTCTATGAGAATCCGTATACTTTTCCTGAATGTCCTGTAGAAAGCTTGTGGAGAAAAGGGTATAGGCGTTTTCTCTTTAAGAAAAACTATGTTGCATTGTATTTAATTGATGATAAAGAAGATAGGAAAATCGTAACGATAATGCATGTGTTTTATGCAAAAAGAGATTACGAAAAACTTATATAAGATGGCAACCTAACATAGTTTTCAAAACCGTTTTTACGGTTTAAAACGCTAGTTAGGCGGACGTCCTCACTGGGGCGCATAATTTTCATCTCAAAGAATTTGATGATGGTCGCATACTGCTAGAACCTCGTGAGCTTGTAAAACCTTTTCAAGTTTCAGCAAATACGCTCTCAATGATGGATTCGAGCATGGAAAATTTCAAGTCTGGAAAAGTTTCAGAGCCAATAGACTTATCTATGTATGAAAATTTTTAATGGTATGTATTAATGTTTGAAGCACAAGTTAAAAACTCTCTTTCAAATCCTCAGATTTCTTCAGCGCAAGCTTAAAGATGATGAGTTCCTGAAAATATTCCCGCACGATTTTGTCCAGACCGTCCGAACTGAAAACAGCGTGTGGAAAAGCGAAGTGATTTTTGACGATGAAAAGGAAGCGAGTTCCGGCTCTACACTTGCCCATTCCGCGACATTTGCACTTCTTACGGTGTGCCGCTGCTTGCGGCTGTCTTTTGCGAAAGCGACGACATAATGTACGGCGGACTGCACCCCAAAATCAAATGGAAACGGAGAAGCACAATCGCATGCGGCGCAGAATATTGTGATTTCAGGATTATTCGTGTAGAGTAAGAAAATGCAGATACGCGAACTCACAAAAAACGATATTCCCTCAGTTTTGGAGCTTTATGTTCAGCTTGACGAAAGCAATGACATGCTTTCGGCGGAGACTTTAAAAAGGCTTTTGACATGAGGTTGGAATAGGAGTCTTTTATGCCGAAAAAGACCTCTACAGGCACGAAAAACTTTTTATGAAAAACCTTGTAAAATTCATTGAAGGAACAAAATCATATAAATGGAAAATAGACTTTTGAAAAAAACTTTGGATCAACTAACTTTCATGGGATTTAGGTTATGAAGGAAATAAAAATAAAAGATGGCAAGGACTACATTCCGCAGGTAAAAAATCTGATTGTTGAGTACGCAAAGTGGCTGGGGCGAAACTTGAGTTTTCAGAATATTGACGTGGAGCTTTCTAATCCAGCGGCAAAATATACGGTGCCGGAGGGCGAACTTTTGGTTGCTGTGGACGAAAACGATGCTGTGCTTGGAATGGTTGCGTATCACAGGCACAGTGCAGAACGCTGCGAGATGAAGCGTCTTTACGTTACCCCAGAGGCGCGAGGGCTTCATCTTGGCGAAAGGCTTGTTGCCGAAATAACCGCGCACGCAAAAAACTCAGGCTACAAGGAAATGGTCTTGGACACCATCGAGCCGCTCAAGGCCGCAATCGGACTTTACAAAAAACACGGCTTTGAGGACTGCGCGCCTTACTACGACAACCCCATGGACGATGTGATTTATATGAAGAAAAAGCTGTGATTAGGCGAGGAATTGCTTTTTGGAAAATATGGCGGTACAAAACTACTTTTTTTGCAGCGGTTCCTTCTGCACTTACAAATAATAAGTCTTCATCAGGCCTTTGCCTTTGACCTCGACCTCTACGCTGGCACCCCAGTCAAACGCTTCCGCAATTTGGGCATGAGTGTTTTCGCTCACATGGATTTTCATAGGCTTACTGGTGCTTTCCATTCGGCTTGCAACGTTCACAGTGTCGCCCCAGATGTCGTAGATGAACTTGGTTTTTCCGATTACGCCTGCAACTAGGTTTCCGCTGTTAATTCCAATCCGAATCTGAAGCTTCGTGTCAAAATACGTGTTGAATTCCTCTATATCAGAAATCAGCCCCTTTGCAAAGCGTATCATTTTGGCAGCCCCGTCATTTTCAGTATTCTCTGTAAGGCCAGTGGCCGCCATATAGGCATCTCCTATCGTCTTAATTTTCTCCACTCCTTCTCGCTCTGCACGCTCATCTATTCGCGATACCATAAGGTTCAGCATGGAAACAACCTCTTCCGCACTCATGCTGCCACTCATCTGGGTAAAGCCCACTATGTCAGTGAACAGTACCGTGGCGTTAGGGTAGCTTTTTGCAATCGTGTGGTTCGGGTGCTCCGAAAGTTCTTTTGCAATTTCTTTTGGAAGAATGTTCAGAAGCAGGTTTTCTGAGCGGTTCTTTTCTGCCTCAAGCTCCTTAGTGCGTTCCTTTACGGTGTTCTCAAGCTTTTTGTTTTCTTCTTCAACCCTGATTACCTTTCCTTCAAGGATGGTTATTGTCATCGAAATTACGAATATAACGAAAAGCAGGGCAAAGAAGATGTCAAAAAACAAGTTTGAGAGCGGCTTAAAGATGCTGGAATAGCTGAACGTGATTTTTTGTGAGAGCGGCTCATAATCGTGCGGTGCGTACATAATGCAGCCAAACCCAAGCGTCCGTAGCGGCGACACTGTATAAAAATCCGCTCCATGAATGTTTTCCTTGTCACCCTCTCCGGGCTTTCTTACATTCAGATTTTTTTCTGAAAGCTCAAAAGTACCGTTCCATGCACCGGGATCCACAGAACAGCCTTGTGGAACAAAAATCGAAAAATTCCAGTTTGTTATGACAGTGCTTCTCATGTTGTTGAAAATAACGCCGTCATATTGTGCGCCAGTGCGTTCCGGATCATTACCATCAACCCAGTGCTTTTCCGCATTCTGCACGAATGTTACGCATACAGACTCCGAGAAATTGTTTTCTGAATAAGGTTCTTCTATAATTAGAGTTTTTTCCGGAAGCGAAACTCCTGTAACAGAAACTACAGAAAGAATCACAAGGAATCCCGTCGCACATGCACAGACGGTCTGCCAAAAATGCCTGCGTACTACTTTTTCATTTGGCTGAACTGTGCTGTCAGAGCTTGCATAACTAGGATTCAAAACAGGCGAATCTTTCTTTCCTGAATAGAATTCAAGCTCCATCAGTTTTATTGATGAGAAGAACAGGTGCAGCGCACTGAATCCAAGCGAGATATTTATCCACGAAAAACCATAAGTCAGAAGAATCAGAATTACGCCCACAAATGGAAGGAAAAAATAAATCAGCAGGGAAACAAAAACATTTTTTGAAAGTTTTTTCCTGTTCTGGAGGAGCATTGTAAGCGTGATGACCCCTGGTAAAAGACCAAGTGCAACGCTCATAGGGTAAAGGGTGCTTCTGTGGTAAAGATTGTTATGGTCAAAATAATAGAATAGATTTGTGAACTGACTTATAATCGTAAGAATAATACCTAAAAGGCTTAGGAAAAGGACTATGAAAAGCTGAACTGGAATTCCGTTTTTTATGGAAGCCTTTGGGTTCCTTAGGATAGAAAAACTTAATCGGGAATGCTTTATGAACTCGCAGGAATAAAAGCAAAAGAAAAATGATACGGAAAAATTACTTGTAAAAACAAGAAAGTTTGAGAGTCGCACCATGTAGTAGCCAAGGACAGATGAATTCCCCCTGAAAATGTAAGCTAGAGCATCAAAAAGGAGCAGAAAACCTGTAAAAAAATCAACGAAAACAAGCGTTCGCCTGGCATTTTGCTTTAGAGAATGTCCAGAGCACAGAAAAATTCCTGTCTGAAAGCAAAAGAACGAAAGAAAAGAAATAATAGAAATATTTATAACTCGTGTAATATCACTCATTTATCTCCACCTGAAAACCTAAGGGCAGCTGGAATCATTACCCTAAAAATCTGCAATTGAATTTTTGAAGCGTGTAATATGAATTATACCATGTTTTTGCGATTTTTGTAGTCGGCATATTAAAATTAAATTATAATGGCTTGGAGGACGGCTATGATTCAATGGGCTTGTATGGTCAGAGCGCATTGTATGTCTACAGTCTTATAACAAAAGAAAAAAATTAAATTCGATTTAAGCGGGAGTACCCCATGAGCATTTCCTACAGACTTGTTACAATAGAAGATTACGACGGCATTTTTGCCCTTTGGAACAGCACCGAGCAGAGCCGCCGCGCGCTAAATCCTGTGGACGATAGCCGCGAGAGCATCGCGCGCTACCTAAAGCGAAATCCTAACACCTGCTTTCTTGCCGTGTCAAAGGACGGATCTGGCGATGCGGAGGAGGTTGCGGGCGTGATTCTTACCGGGCATGACGGACGGCGCGGAATCGTGCATCACCTGTGCGTGCATCCCGCCTACCGCCGCGAGGGCGTTGCGACCACGCTCGTCCAAAAAGCCGAGGACGCGCTCCGTGCCGAAGGAATCAGTAAAATTTTCGGACTTGTGTTCAAGGATAACGACCCGGCAAACGCATTCTGGGAATCCCAGGGCTACACGCTCCGCACGAACCTCAACTACCGCAACAAAAGCCTGAACAAGGACGTTCCGACAGGGGAATAGATTATGACGCATAAAGAAGTTCAGAAAATTGCAAAGGACACGATGGATTTTTTGAGGCAAAAAATTCATTCAAGAATGAGTTTGAGGGAAGTCCGCACACTTTGCGAAAACAAAATGCTTGAGCTTGAAATGGAAGAAAAACTTCACGCAAAAAGGACAACCGTGTTTACATCGAAAGTGGGAATAAGATGAAGCTTTGCGAGGTTTCACATTTTACTTTTGAACCGCACATAAGTAAGCCAGACTCTGTGTTCGGCTACAAAAAGGAAAATATCTACTATTTTGAGAACGGAATTTTAAAGGAATTGTGAAAATACTAGCGGAAAAAAGAGGTATTGAGTTTTTATAAAACAAGGTCTAGTGGTTTTCCCAGTCCTGCAATGTATCGTGTACCAAAGTTTCTACTGTTTTTACCACTGCATGTTTCAATTCTGCAATAGATTCTGACTGCATTGCCAGCTTTTGAGGAACAAATAATCGGTACATTTCAACTTCGAGTGCATTCGCTAATTTTGCTAAAGTTTTGTCGCTCGGCCAGAGCCTCAGTCCTTCTATTGAGTTTACAGTTTGCTCAGAAATTTCAGCCTTTTCAGCCAGTTCAAACTGTGACCAACCTTTTATTTTGCGATATTTTTTTAGATTCAGGCTTAAAGCCTCTCTTAACTCTTGCGATTCCATGTTATGAGTATAATTTTGTATTGAAAAGCTTTGTTTTTGAACTTATGTAAAATACGCATGTAAACTTGTAACTTATTATAAATAGGTATAAACTGTATTATACATAATTATATTTTAGACTTTTTGTATTAATCATAAGTATTTATGTTGTAAAGCATTGAGAAAGGAGCTATTAACAATGTCAAAAGATTTTACAAAATATAGCTTTAACGGAAAAATCTATTGTAAACGTCAGCTTGTTAAGACAGTTGTTGAAGATTATATCAATTCTCATAAGAATTTGACCTTTGAAATGTTAGAAAATGCTTTTCCTTCAAAAATCCAACAGGAAACAAAATTAAAAATTGCTTCATTTGATGTGATGAGGAGATGTTCGGATATTTCTGCTTCTAACGACAGACATTATTTCCCGGAAATAATATCTCTTACGGATGGAACAAAAATCAGAATTAACGGCGGTTGGGATAAGGACAATATTGTATCTTTTATTGAATGTGCCAGAAAGCTTGGGTATGAAATTAAGGATGTCTAGTAGGGGAAAATCTTATGAAAAGAAGAATAATATTTATAACTGGCTTGTTATTATTAACTATAAACCTTTTTTCTGAAGATTATTGGTTTTGGCAAAAGAAAGAACGGTTTGCGAAGCAAAACTATGAATATTATGAGGAATGCTACATTCAAAAATCCTTGATGAGTAAAGAAGATTTTTTTGATATATGTGAAGAGAATTTTGAAGAAGCTGTTTATGACAATTTTATGAAGGATGTATCTCAGAAATGGACAGTAATTTACACTTCTCAAGGCATATTCACAATTGCATTTGATAATGTAAATGGAGATGCACAGCAGGTATCGGTAATTTTTTCTGAATATGGAGGAAATACTGAACGACTGTATCGAAATATCTATGTAGATTCATATGAAGTTGCTTTACAAGACTATAATTCAAAATGTAAAAAATATAAAAATAAATTAAATGAGTAACTGAACTGCAATGTTTCCACGAGGAGAAAATATGAAAAAAACTATAATTGCATTATCGACATTTCTTCTGATGATTGCAACATCATGTTCAAATCAAAAAAACGAGGATTTAGATGCAAAAATCATGATTGAAAAAAATGAATTCCAAAAGAACATCGAAAATGTACTTGACGAATTTGGAATGAAGGGACTTTATTCTGTAATTGTAATTTTTCAGGAGAGTACAGGACTTTCACCGTATGCAATCGCTGAAAATAACATAACAAGAAGAGTTTACGGAAAGGCAAAATTTGACGGATTGGATTATAACTTACAAGAGCTTGACGGTTTATATGAGTGCAGAAATTATACAGCAAACAATGAAGTATCAAAAGAATCTAAAGTGAAAGTTCAAAATGATTCTCGAAGCGGTTATTTTTCTGCAATTATAACTATCGAAAATATTGAAAAAGAAAGATCTGATAGACTTTTAACAATAATGAATTATTCCGTAGCAAACATAAATCGCGGCGATGTAATAAATGTTGTTTCAAAAAGTGATTTTCAGAGTAAATGATTTTTATTTAGAAGAACTGAGGTATATATGAAAAAACAAATCACTATTTTAATTTTTATGATTTTATTTTTGTGGAATGCATTTGCAGGAAAACCTGTGAACAGAGAACCATCCCCTTTATCAGTACTGGAATCAAAACAAGAACATGAATCTTGGTGTGAAACAGAAGGGTATGCTATAGTCTTAGGAAGAAATCTTCATTACTGGCTTTACAGTTCTTATGTTTACCATGATGGCGATATATCAGAAATTATATTTGACATTGTTCCGAAATGGTTCCAGAGTATGGGTTATTTTGTTGTAGAAGATTATAAAACTGTATCTCCAAATAATGATTTAGCAGAATCTGTAAAGCAACTTATGGATGAAAAAGTTTGTGATGTAAGTATTACTTTTGACAAAGGAAATAATGGTTATGATTATGTAATTGTAAACAGTTTTGATCCAGAATCGGAACTTTACACGAGTTACATTTTTTCAGGTACAAAAGCTGATAAAGCAAAAATATCTTCTGCTGAAAAATTAATAGCCAAAGAAACTTTAAAAACAAATTGGTACGATGCTCCTGAATTGAAAGAATGGCGAGAGTATTTAAGCAAAAATATTTCTTCCGATGCACAACAGTATTTATTTGAGTATATTCAAAAGCAAATGGATGATGGAAAAGTTAAATTTTCAAATTCAAGCTTAAATAAATATCACATTAGAGCAGCAGAGGCAGCTCTTCATAAGCAATTTTGGGAGAATTACAATAAAGTACCAAAAAATTTCAAAATCAGTGGAAAATTGTCTGATGCAAAATTAGCGGAATTAATAAATAAGGTAACACAATAAAGAATTTATTGAAGAATAATGTATTTTAATACTATTGGGTGCATTTGTGGTGTATATAAAAGAAGGATACATTGAAAATGAAAAGTTTAAAAATAATTCTAGGTGTTCTGCTTGCATTTGTTTTTTCAATCTCGGTTTCTGCGCAAGATTTTCAGACAAAAACACTGTATCGTACAGGTGTGTACGGTCAGTCCTTTGAATTAGTGGAACTGAGTGATGACGAAGGCTGTATTCTGTGTCTGATTATGGCAGACAATAAAAATACTAACAGAACAGGTATAACATTCTATGATTCAGAACTGCCTACAACATTTTACATTTTTTCAAAATTCTTTACAAATACAAAGGAATATTCAAAAGTTATCGATTCGTGTAAAGAGTTCTTTGATAAAACTATGGTTTTGGTTTACCTTGCAGACATGAAAGATATTTGTGATATTGCCCCATGCTGTGAACTGGAAAATTATAGCGTTCATCAATCTGAAAATAGCGAAAAATATATCCACATAGAATACGACTGCTCAGACCTGGAAAAGCTATTTGAAATCGCTGGAATGTATAATGCAAAGAGCCGAGGATATGTGCTAGAAAGGTATGCAAAATAATGCTTATCCCGTCAGGGCGTTCCTTTTCAACCATCTTGTACGCACCTTTTTGTGGATTGATTTATTAAAAACGCAGCATACATGGATTCCAATAAGATTTTTTTACATGCACCGGTAGCCATCATTTCTGTTTATTTGATTTGCACCATGCTTGACTTGATAAGGCAGCATGCGCTTGAAAAGCCACTTTTTTATATGATTGAAAAGGTCAGTAGTAAAAAAGTCAGGGAAATCAATTTTGCAAACAGATTAAGGTAAAAAAATAACGCAAGGGAGAATTTGCAGCTTTCAAAAACACTCATCTTTGCTGTCGCGTGAGCGACAACGTATAAAGTTCCAAGGCAAAGATGCGTGTAGCAAGCTAGCTTGCGGTTTTGAAAGATGAAATTCGACCGAAAGTTATTTTTTTTATATGTATGAATTCTAAAAATTGATTTCCATGTAAAAAACTTGGCACATCTTGATTTCCTCCTCTCCATCTATTTATAATCCAAATTATGCTTTCATCAGACATCACCATAGCCGAAGAACACCTTTCTGCCGAGGAGTACATCGACTTTCTAAAACGCAGTGACCTTGGCTCGCAGTATCCAAAGGAGCGGTTCTTTGAGCGCGTCTCTAGGCTCGTAAAAAATGTTTCTGTCAGTCTTACGGCGCGGAACGGCGAGGGGCTTTTGGTGGGCGTTCTGTTCGGGCTTACGGACTTTAGCTACTGGCTCTACGTTACCGATTTGGGCGTGGACAGAAATTATGAGCGGCAAGGAATCGCAACGCGCCTTATGAAAGAAGCCCACAGAATTGCAGGCGGCGAAAAGGACATTGCCGTCTACCTTATTGCAAACCAAAACGCCATTCCCTTTTACGAAAAGCTCGGAATGAAAAAGTCGGACGATGTGATGCAGTATAATCATATTGACTGGACGGGCTGGAAAGTGGAATAAGTTTTAGTCAAGGCGAATACGCAAATATGACTTTTGATTTTAAGATTGCAGTCAAAAATATGCGACTTAGCTTTTAGCGAGAAAACAGAATTACAGAAAACGAATATCAGGCAAAGACCATGCGAACATGCAGCTTATCCCAAGAAAAGTGTGTTGATTTATAATTTTTTTCCTCGGAAAAATGTAATATTTTTATCAAGTTATCCCTAGAAAAGTGTCAAAAATCGCTTGCTTTATCCCTAGAAAAGTGTTATTTTTGAAGCATGAGGCGGAATTTATACACACAGCTGCTTGAATGGAAAAATTCAACTTCTCGTAAGCCTTTGATTCTTGAAGGGGCTAGGCAGGTTGGAAAAACCTGGCTTTTGGACGAATTTGGCGCGAACGAGTACAAGTATTACATCAAAATCAACTGCGACAACAATCCCGAAGTAAAAGACTTGTTCGCCGACTACGATGTGAACCGAATCCTGCGCATTGTCTCCGCGATTGCCAAAACGCCCATAAATCCAAACGAAACGCTTATTTTCTTCGACGAGATTCAGGAACTTCCGAAGGCTCTCGGCTCACTCAAATATTTTTCTGAGAATGCGCCCGACTATCACATCGCTGTGGCTGGCTCGCTTTTGGGAATCAAGTATCATCAGGGTGAGTCTTTTCCTGTGGGCAAAGTTGACACGCTTCGCCTTTTCCCGCTGAACTTCAACGAGTTTTTGCTTGCGGTGGGCGAAAATCAAAAAGAAAAAATTCTTTCTTCCTACAACTGGGACGACATCAAATCGCTTAAGTCTTCGTTTATCGAACTCTTGCGGCAATACTATTTTACGGGCGGAATGCCTGCGTGCGTAAAAGAATATGCGGCGAGCGGTGATGTGCTCAAGGTGCGCGAAATGCAAAAGGCAATTCTGCACGATTACGACGACGACATTGCAAAACACGCGCCGAAGTCCGACATCGCAAAAATCAGAATCGTGTGGAATGCCATTCCCGCCCAACTTGCAAAGGAAAACAAAAAATTCGTCTACGGTGCGTTGCGGAAGGGGGCAAGGGCGACTCAATATGAAGACGCGATTCAGTGGCTCTGCGATGCGGGCTTGGTACATAAAATCACGCGCGTCTCAAAAATCGCCATGCCGCTTAAATTTTACGAGGACTTTAGCGCGTTCAAACTTTTTATGAATGACTGCGGTTTGTTCGGCGCGCTTACCGACACGCCGATTCAGGACATTTTGCTTGGCAACAAGATTTTTGAGGAATACAAGGGCGCGTTCACAGAACAGTTTGTTGAGCAGCAAATTGCTTCGTGCAAAAATCCGAAACTCTATTATTACACGAACGAAAATTCCACTTCCGAGATTGATTTTGTCATGCAGCGGGATTCCGCCGCGCTTCCGATTGAGGTGAAAGCCGAGGAAAATTTGCATTCGCGCAGTCTCAAAGCCGTTCTCGACAAGGACGAGTCTCTTCGGGGATTACGGATTTCGATGTCGGACTACAGGAGCGAGGCGCGGTTTGACAATCTGCCGCTGTATGCGGTGAAAAGTTATTTTCAGCGGTAGCTTTTGTCTGTATTTCATCGCCCTCAGCCTGCATCTTGTGTAAAACACGTTCCGCTTTTCCCGCCCCTGCGGTAAACTATGCGCACTCGCAACCCGCGAGCGCAGGAGGAATCCATGAGCGACGACATCATCATACGCACCGAGCGCGAATCAGACTGGCGGGCGGTGGAAGAGCTGACCCGCGAGGCGTTCTGGAACGTGTACCGCCCCGGCTGCACGGAACATTTTGTGTTGCAGCAGTACCGCGCGAACCCCGCGTTTATCCCTGAGCTGTCGCTGGTGATGGAAAAGGGCGGACGGCTCATCGCGCACGTGATGTATTCGCGGGCGGAGATTGTGCTTACCGACGGCACGCGCTTTCCGTCGTGGACATTCGGCCCGATAAGCGTGCGCCCCGACTGCAAGCGGCAGGGCTACGGGCTGCGCCTCTTGCGGCACTCGCTTGAAAAGGCGCGGTCACTCGGCGTGGGGCTTTTGTGCATGGAAGGCAACATCGACTTCTACAAGCACGCGGGCTTCTCGCTTGCAAGCGGCATGAGGCTGCACTACCACGCCGAGCCGAAAGACGCGGCGGTGCCGTACTTCCTTGCGCAGGAGCTGCTTCCCGGCTACTGGGGCGACCGCGAGGGCACCTACACGCCGCCCGACGGCTACTTTGTGGCGGAACGGCAGCCTGAAGCCTTCGCGCGCTACGACGCGACCTTCCCCGCGCGGGAAAAGTTGCGGCTGCCGGGACAGCTGGTGTAGGGAACCTATGTTGCAGTTACGCCCCTATACGCCGACTGATGCCACCACAATCCTTTCGTGGTGCACGGATGAAATCGGCTTTTACCAGTGGACGGCGGGCGTGCTCGGCGCGTACCCGCTTTCAGAGGCGCAGTTCAACGCGGTAACAGCGCTCATGCCGTTCACCGCTGTTGACGAGCGCGGCATCGCGGGCTTTTTTACGTTGCGTAAGCCGCGCGGCACGGCAGACGAGCTTCGCTTCGGCTTTGTCATCGTCGCGCCAGCACTGCGCGGTCGCGGCTACGGAAAAGCGATGCTCCGCTTGGGGCTGCATTACGTCTTTGAGCGCTACGGCGCACAGCGCGTCTCGCTCGGCGTGTTCGAGAACAACCCCGCCGCCTACCGCTGCTACAAAGCGGCGGGCTTTTCCGAAGTTGCGGCGTCAGCGAGCGAATGTTACCGCGTGCTCGGCGAGGAATGGCGGTGCGTGGAGCTTGCGATGGAAAAAGCGGAGTATTGTCAGAGCAGGAGCGGGAGCCGCGCATGGCGAACGTGATTACGGGAAGCCGCATTGTGCTGAGCGCCGCGCTGCTGTTCGTGCCGCCGCTTTCGGCGCTTAGCGTTTCGTCAGAACTTTTTTGTGATACGCCTTGACGCCGCAACGGGGGCATTTCAGCCTGCGGCTGCGCCCGATGTGCGGCGCTAGGTACACCGCCGTGCGCGACGGTATGTAGCGCTCACCGCAGTTCGGGCATTCGTAGTAACCCGCGTCATGCTCAATGTTCAGGCAGGTGTACGCGCCCACGCCGAACAAGACGCTTCCAATGCCGATAAGCGCCGCGCGGACATACCATGCCAGCTCGGCAAAGCTGGCGACAAAAAGCATCACAAGGAACGACACGGAGCACGCATAGCCTATCACCACTTCAAGGCGCAGCAGCCGCTTGTTGGTGCGCTCCTCCTGCTTTTTCAGCTCTATCATGTTTACCTCCGCCCTGTCCTTGTAGGCGGTCGTGTCCAGCCGCTCCCCGCTAAAAAGCTCGTTCAGATTTATCTTGAGCGCTTCGCACAGCGCCAGCATAAGCGACGCATCTGGCAGGCTCCTGCCCGTCTCCCACTTTGACACGGCGCGGTCAGTGATTCCGAGCCGCTCCGCAATCACCGCCTGCGTCAGCCCCTGCTCCTTCCTGCACGCCGCGATGAAACTGCCAATCTTTTGCTGATTCATACCAAGCCCCCGTAGATTCACTGTAGCACATCGCGCGGAACCTGAACACGAACCGCTGGTTGAGTTGCGGAAAAGCCTGCATTTCATCGCCCGTGCCGTGCATCTTGTGTAAAAGGCGTTCCGTTTGCCTTTGGTCGCTCGTATAATGATGTAGATTTTAGGAGAAAATATGCCCAAAGAAATAACCCCTGCCGACACCACACGCGCGAAAGCCTTTGAACTGTGGATGCGCGCACCGAACCCGATGGTCACTTTTTTCAAGACGGTTGATGTGACGAATCTTGTCAAGGCGAGCAAGCGGCGGCACTTAAAATGCAATATGCTCTTGGACTGGTGCGTGGGAAAGGCGGCGAGCGGCGTGAAGGAATTTTACCTGCTTCCTGTGGGCGGCAAGCTGATTCAGTACGACGCGCTTGCGGTGAACACCATCGTCAAGAACAAGCGCGGCGAGGTCAGTTCCTGCGACATTCCGTTTTCGGACGACTTGGAAGCGTTCAACCGCGACTACCTCAAATACACGGCGCAGGTCGCCGAGAGCTGCGAGGACTTTGACCTGTCCGCCGAGTGCATGGTCATCGGCACATCGGCAATCACCGACACGGAGCTTGACGGCGCGGTGGGCATGAACAGCGGCATTTTCAACAATCCGTTTCTGATATGGGGGCGGTACAAAAAGCGGCTTTTCCGCTACCAGCTTGCGATTTCGTTCCAGTTCCACCACACGCAGATGGACGGCGCACACGCGGGGCGGTTTCTTGCGGGTTTGCAGAATGCGATTGAGAGGGTAGAACAGTAGTTATTTACAGAATCGAAAAGCGTGATAAAATAAGCGGTGGTGTGTTTGTTATACGCACAGCCTATTGGGCTGGAACTAAAATAAAAACACGCGATTTATTTAATTCCTTTAAAACACTTGCACTGAAACAGAATTCCAAAAGGAGAGTAGAATGAAAAAATTATTTCTTATTTTATTAATTGTTTTGCCGTTAGTTTTGTATTCACAGGAATACAAAATATTACAGAATTTGGAGTTTTATTATCAAGGCGAAAGTAAATTAAAAATTCAGGGTGACAAAATTTTGTTGTATAATTTTGCTACTGAAGAATGGCTTGATACTTCTAATTCCAGATATTACAAATTTTCATACAAAGTAAATGAAAATGGTTTTGTAGAAGTATTTTGTAATGATGAAAAATTTTTCCTTTTAAAAACTAATATAACTTATGTGGATAACTATAGAAATGGACTGCCGGTATTAGATAAAAATCAGTTACTTTCAATTAAATCTTCTGGTAATTTTTCTGAGAAAATAAATGGAAAAGAGGTAGACTATAATGTAGAAAATTTAAGAACAGCTATTATTTGGGGAGGAAGAGAAGATCCTTTTTGGTATTATGATTTGAATGAACCTTTTGTTACAAAAAGTGGTAATTCGGGTATTGGCGAATATATAGAATTACATTTTGTACATCCTCAAAAATCTATCGCTATTTTAGGCGGTTTTGTTAAAACCTCCCGTCAAGATTTATTCAGAAAAAACAACAGAATCAAAAGAGTATTAATAAAAGATTTGGATAGCGATTATTCAGTTGAAAAAGAATTTGAGGATATAGCAATGTTTCAACCGATACTGTTTGATAAATATCTGTCAAATATACGGATAGAAATTAAAGAAGTGTATAAAGGTTCAAAATACGATGATACATGTATCAGTGGAATAATGATTAGTAATTTTTATCCGTTGAAGAATGAATAACATATAACACAGTTTTCAAAGCCGACAAACGGTCAAGCCACTACGGCTGGGCAATCAAGAAAATCAAGGCGCACTGCAAGAGGGTAGGGTAGCTGCCCCACATTATTTTTTGCCAAAATCGGTGGAAGTGTGGTATACTGTTTCTCTATGAAACTCAAATCGATTCGAACGAAGCTCACGATTCTTTTGTTCTGTATTGCGCTCATTCCTCTTTTGATTGTCATTGCGTTTTATCTTGTGAACAATATCCAGAATTCTATCGCCAACGCAAAGTCTGACGGGCTTTTGCGCAATTCTATCGTGAACGAGCATATCACGGAGCATTTTGAGCGGAACTTGGTGGGGCTTCGGACGGTTGCGCGGAATCCTATGACACAGCAGTATGTGATTGCTCCGCCAGAAAAGCGCGACCCGCTCATGGCGCAGACTTTGAGCCGCACGAACGAGGTGTTCAACGACACGAACAATATGATTCTTACCGACCAGAACGGCGACCAGCTTGTCCGAAGCGACACTTACCCGCTCATAAATGTTCAAATTCGCCGCTATTTCCACGAGGCGATGCAGGGCGCGGAGTGCATTTCCGATGTGCTTATCAGCCTTGCGAATAACCGAATGATTACGGTGCTAGCAGTGCCTGTCCTTGACGAAAACAACAACGCCGTGGGCATGGTTCAGCGCGACTATGACCTTGTTGCCCTGCAAAAGTACATTCAGGCTCTTTCCACGCCGCAAACGCGCGTCATGATTACGGACAGCGTGGGAAACATCGTCGCTCACTCGGCGCGGAATTTTGAAAGCAACCAGCTCTTTTCGATGAGCTCAAATCCTGCGGTTGCCGCCGCGCTTGCAGGAAAGACTGGCTCTATCGATGTAAAAATGGCGAGCGATGGCTCTGGCAAAAAAGAGCGTCTGCTGGTGAGCTATTCTCGGAATGAAATTTCGGGCTGGGTCATCATAACCGAAAAACCGTACTGGTACATTTGGCAGGAAGTGGTTATCGATGCCCTCACTGCGGCGGTAATTGGCGGCATCATGCTTTTTGTGCTCGCGCTTGTCTCTGCGTTCATCGCGGAAAAAGCAACAAGGAAAATCCGTGCGATTTCAAGCCTTGTTGACCGCGCGGCAGACGAATCCGCTGATTCCGTTTCTTTTTCGGAACTGGGCGACGATGAGCTGGGGCAGATGGCTCTGGCAATCAACAAAATCCGCTCTTCGCGCGATTTGTACCGAAAAGATGCCGAAGTCGACAAGCTCACGGGACTTTTGAACAAGGCGACTTTTGAGCGTCGCTGTCGCAGGGAAATTTCCGAAAATCAGTCGGGCGTGTTCTCGGCTCTCATCATCATCGATCTCGACCATTTTAAAGAAGTGAATGACACGCTCGGTCATCAGACGGGCGATGCGCTGCTTCACGATTTTGCTGAAGTGCTCAGGCGGCTTTTCCGCCCCACAGACCCCATCGGTCGCTTCGGTGGCGATGAATTTGTCGTCTTCCTCAATGACCTTCCCGGAAAAGAAATTGCCATGCAGAAGGCAAAGCGTATTGTAGAAATGACTCCGAGCATTCTCATTGGCGTGGGCGACCTCAAAGTGAGCGCGAGCGTTGGCATAAGCGCAACTCCGCAGCACGGAAAAGACTACGATTCGCTTTTCTCAGTCGCCGACAAGTCCGTGTACGCCGTAAAGCAGAGCGGGCGAGACGGCGTGTGCTTTGGCGAGGGGGAAGTTACCCGATTATAGTTTTTGAGCGAGAGAAGAGGGATGAGGAGGAGCGTGTTTTGTAGGTATTTTGGTAGACAGAAGATAGATTATAATTACCAGATCGGAAGAGCACACGTCTGAACTCCAGTCACGGCTACATCTCGTATGC
>ERZ842401.1886-NODE-1886-length-28838-cov-4.808811_pt1 | contig 28838 bp, 17 predicted proteins | sample MGYA00521270_ERZ842401 | MGnify/ENA primary metagenome ERZ842401 (study PRJEB31892, sample SAMEA3878208) | bioreactor metagenome | biome: Moose rumen | place: Sweden | collected 2011-10 | study: EMG produced TPA metagenomics assembly of the PRJEB12797 data set... | reverse complement strand
ATGGGTGTTTTTGAAGGCTGCAACTTCTCCTTTGCGCTATTTTTTATGCAGCTTCCTATAAAATTGATTCCATGGTGCAACAGCAACAGCTCGTTCTGTTGACTTTCGCCTTAAAATATGGCAGAATCACAACGTATGAAAGCAATTTTTACAAACACATTGTTGGTCGTTCTCGTCGTGCTGGCTTTTTAGCCTGATGCCGGAAGACGTATGTGTATGTAATGGTATATACAAGAAGAAGGCGCTCCGGTAGGGGGCGCTTTTTATTTTTACGAGGTGATGTATGAAAAAAACTGGCGCAGAAATTATTGTTCACATGCTGGAACTGCACGGCGTTAAGACCGTTGCAGGCATTCCGGGCGGCTCAATACTGCCGCTCTACGACGAGCTTACCCGAAGCAGCATTCATCACGTCCTTGTGCGCCAGGAACAGGCGGCGGGCTTTATTGCGCAGGGCTTTGCGCGCACCACGGGCGTTCCGGCGGTGTGCATGGCAACAAGCGGTCCCGGCGCAATGAATCTGCTTACCTCCGTTGCGGACGCGCGGTGCGACTCCATTCCGATTATCGCAATCACAGGGCAGGTTAACACCTACCTTATCGGAACTGACGCGTTCCAGGAGGCAGACACCTTTGGACTTTCGTTTCCTATTACCAAGCACAGCATCATGGTAAAAACTCCGCAGGAGCTGCTTACCGCAATTCCAAAGGCGTTTGAGATTGCCATAAACGGCCGCCCCGGTCCGGTTCTTATTGACGTTCCCCGCGACGTTCAGCTTGCTTCCTGCGAATTTGACCGCTGGCCGGAGGTAAAAAAGCCTGAGATGGAAGAAGAAGCCGTTCGCTTCCATACAAAAAAACACGAGAAGGAGCAAGTGCTTTTGCACGCAGCGGACCTTCTGGCCTCTGCACAAAAGCCGTGCCTGTACCTTGGCGGCGGAACGAACAACCCGCTTGCGGCAAAGGCAATCCGCGAATTCAAGGCTCTGTACCGCCTGCCTGTTGTTTCTTCGCTGATGGGCTTGGGCTGCATTCCGTCGTCTGACCCGGACTTTGCCGGCATGGTCGGAATGCATGGAAGCTATGCCGCCAACGTCGCCATGAACGAAAGCGACCTTGTTATTGCGGCGGGAGTGCGCTTTGACGACCGTGCCACCGGCGTTGTGGCAAAGTTCTGTCCGAACGCAAAAATCATTCACATAGATATTGACGCGGCGGAAATAAACAAGATTCTTCCTGCTTCGGTAAGTATTGTGGCAAATGCGGAAGCCGTGTTCCCGGAACTTACGGCGCTTGCAAAAAAGCAAGGCATTGCCCATAGCGACAACGCAGAACCGCGCACGGCATGGGCTGAGCATATCATTTCCGTTCACAAGCAAAGCTTTTCGCTTGAATGCGGCGCGCCAAAGACTGCGGAAAAGAACAAGAGCTTCAGCGGAAGTGTAAATCCGCGTAGCTTTATCGCGTCAATTCCGTCTCTTGCAGAAAAGGCAGGAACAAAAAAAGCCGACCTGCTTGTTACAACCGACGTTGGCCAACACCAGATGTTTGCCGCGCAGTATTACCCGGTTGAAGAGCCGCGCACCTTCCTTACGTCTGGCAGTCTTGGAACGATGGGGTTTGGGCTTCCTGCGGCGCTGGGTGCCGCTCTAGCAAATCCGCACAAGCGCGTCATCTGCTTTTCTGGCGACGGCTCTATCATGATGAACGTGCAGGAGCTTGCGACACTTGCGGAAAACAACCTTGCGGTAACGGTCATCGTGTTTGAGAATGGTACGCTTGGCATGGTATATCAGCAGCAGAAGTTTTTATTTGACAAGACGTATTCAGCAAGCGAATTTATGGCAATCCCGAACTTGCTTAAGATTGCAGAAGGCTTTGGCATAGAAGCGATTGATGCGGACAGCGACCCTGACTGGTACAAAAAAGCGTTTGACCCAAAGCGGGCAAAAAAGCCGTGCTTTGTGCGCGTGCGCGTAGATCCGGAAGAAAACGTCCTGCCGTTCGTTCCCGGTGGCAAGGCAAACATAGATTCAATCAGGGATTAGGCTTGTTGCCGCGTGGCGCCCGTATGGTTTGCGCGTGGGTTTGACTGTTAGCCGCATATTTACCGCGCGGCTAACTGTTCATCATTATTTCCTTCTGTTTTTCTACGGAAATAACAAGGCTCTGTGCAATGGAGTCCATGTTCTGCTGCCGCCATTCAAGCTCGTTCTTGATAAGCTCAAATTCATTTGCCGCCACGTCCTGTGAGTACATGTACACAAGCGGCTGAACGGAAAGCAGCGCGTCTACGATTATGGGGTCAAACTGCGTGCCACGTCCCTCGCGCAGAATCTGCATTGCGTCCTCAATCTTCATTTCCTGTTTGTAGGGGCGGCGGCTTAAAAGCGCGTCCGTTACGTCGGCAACTGCCATAATCCGGGCGCTCAGCGGAATTTCGTCGCCCTTCAAGCCCTGCGGGTATCCGGTGCCGTCGTAACGCTCGTGGTGGCAGTATGCCATGTCAATAGCAATCTTGTTAAAGCGGCCGTCCCAAAGTAGCGGCATTTTTTCCAGAATTTCCTTGCCAATTTCCGGGTGGCGCTTCATCATCTCGTATTCCTGCGCGGTGTAGCGGCGCGGCGTGTTCAGAATGTGGTCGGGAATAAATATTTTGCCGATGTCGTGCAGGTTTGCGGCGGCGGCATACAGCTTTATCGTCTCGTCAGAAAGCACGTCTGTAAACAGCCCCTGGGAACGAAGCTCGCGGCAAATCATATCAACGTAATTTACCGTATGCTCCGTATGCAGACCGGTTATAATCTCGTGCTTTTTTAATACCTCCGGCATGAACTGCATAATCTCAATGTTCGTGTTCTCAATCTTGATGTTCTTCTCAAGAATCATCTGCATTGACTTATGGTTCCGGCTGGACATTTTTATTGTAATCAGCAGCACAAAGAAAAATTCAATGGTGTATCCTGAGGCGTACGCAAGAAAATCCTTGTAGACCGAAGAGCTGGTCAGTGCTTCGGTCACGCGGTTCAAGGACTTAAAGAAAAGCGATGCCATCATGACAAGGTAACAGATGAACGTCATGGTAACGCTTACATTTTTGTCATAGTACAGGCAACTAAGGAACACAATCGTAGCATAGGAAATATAAATGCCGATGTGCGGGTGCGTTCCCATGATTCCCAAAAGAACGGCAGAAAAGCACAGTTCAAAATACATGGCAAATTTCTGCGTGGCGTTAAAGGCTTCGGGATATTGGTTCCTGAACTGATTTCCGCCAAGAACGAACACCAGAACGATGATTGTGGCGCTAAAAAGCAGCGTGGTAACAAGAATCAGAAGTGAAAAACGGTTGCTTATCTGAAAAACTGAAAGCTTGGTTAAAACAATAAAAAGCGGACCAAGAATGTTTGTGCAGAGGAGAACCTTTGCAACCAATTTGTTTACGGTCGCAATATTATCAGTAAAAAACGTGCTGTCGTCAAATTCCATATGATTCCGCTAAAAAAAGAATGCAGGCTCCGCCTTCCCCTCAAAAGGAGGAGCCTCCGGCTGTTGCAATTCCAGCTTATTTTACCGGGAACACCTTCTTGAATTCGCCAAGAAGAACGTCTGTTTCGATGGCAGAATCAAAGTTGTAGATATTTCCCTTGTCGCTGTAGAATTTGATAAGCGGCTCAGTCTGCTCGCGGTAAACTTCCATGCGGTGCATGATTGATTCCTGCTTGTCGTCGTCGCGCTGGTAAATTTCTCCACCGCACTTGTCGCATACGCCCTCTACTTTTGGTGGCAGCGTGAGCACGTTATAGTTTGCGCCGCACGCCTTGCATACGCGGCGAGTGGAAAGACGCTTGATTACAAGGTCGTCCGCAGCCTGAAAGTTCACTACGGCAACATCCGGGCAGATTGAAACGAACATTTCTGCCTGCGGAATTGTACGCGGGAATCCGTCAAGAATAAAGCCGTTCTTGCAGTCGTCCTGGCTGATGCGGTCCTTTACAAGCTCGCAGGTAAGGTCGTCGCTTACCAATGAGCCTGAATCAATTATAGCCTTTACTTTTATGCCGAGCGGCGTCTGGTTCTTGATATTCGCGCGGAAAATGTCTCCGGTTGAAATGTGCGGGATTTTATAATCTTCTGCAACTTTTACAGCAAGCGAGCCTTTGCCGGCTCCCGGTGGTCCCAAAAAAATGAAATTCATCATTACCTCGTTTTTTTTTTAGAATTAGTGTTGTTGTTTATTTTAACATAGAATGCAGAATTTGCAAAAGATAAAATACTCAGAAATGGCGTGAAAAAGATTAATGAACGATAGGACTGTTTAAAAAGAATGAATTATGGTGTTGTTTGAGCGTGTTGTTACGAAGTGCGCGAAGCAACCAACATATGTGGTACACATGACCATTAGCCTTCGGCGACCTTTGGTTCGACAGGCTAAATGACCATGTATACTGAACTAGTTGGACTGCCCCCCCCCGCTGATTTGGGCGAGGTTCGCTTATTCCTGTCCTTCTTTTATGCCAAGATAGAAGCAGGTTCCATTGGTGCGTATGTTGATTTTGCCGCTGTTGTAGTGCAGCTCATTTTCAGTTATATCGCTGCGTCCTTCAAGGAAGCCGGAGCCAGCGCAAGGAATGTTCGTGCTGTTGTATGAGCCGCTCAGGTCTGCTTCAAAGGTTGCGGCAGTTGTGCTTGTGCTTTCAATCGCAAAGCTCTCAAGGTCTACCGTTACGGCTCTGTTCACGTTCTTGTAGCTCCAGATTCCGTCGCCGTTTGTGTAGAAGCAAAGTCCTTCGTCTGAGATTACGAGCTTCTTTGGCTTTATGGCGATGAACTTTTCAGGGCCGTAGAATGCGCTGTCTGAAAGCGTATTTGTTCCTGCATTAGGTGAGTAGAACGAGGGGAACTTTTCTTTGAACAGTTGGTTGTTTGATTCATTTGATGAATCGTATACTATGTAGTCCAAGGGGGAGACTGTCAGCGGGTCTGAATATGTGTTGTTGGCTTCGTCATGCGTTTTGTAAAGCTGCTCGCCATCATTTGTGAATGCGTACATCTTGTAGTTTTCGTCCATGTCTTCGTTCTGAACGCTTTTGTCTGACCAGCCGGTTTTTGCTACCGTGCCGAATTTTACGTCGTACCTGATTACCGCTCCGCGGCTGTAAAATCCGTTTGAATTATTTGTACTCACGTCTCTCAAAAGCATGTATACCGCGCCGTCTTGGTAAAGCGCGTCGCTGATGGTGGCAGAATTGGATAGCGTTATGTCTGAAAGTGATACATCAATCGCATCCGCTGCCGCAAGTGTCAGTGTGTATTTTGCGTCGTCATCGCTATATGTTGCGGTGGTCATATCCGCTTTTAGCAATTTTAGTGCTGGCGTATTATCAACAGAAACTATCTGTGGAATGTACAAAACATTGTCATATACGGCAAACACCGATGTAGTAAGCGAAGTGTCTCCAACAGCGTTCGTTTCGATTTCATATTTTTTACTTGTTGTGTCACGAGTGGAAACAAGGTTTTCGAACAGATAGAATTCATTCCGCATGATGTCGCTATACAGTGCGTTCGTTTTGCGGTCAATGATGATGCAGCTCATAGAGGAATTATACTCTATAGAAACCGCACTCCACTCCTGGTTTGAAGAATAAATATTATGTTGTGAGTTCTCTTCATCAAGATTTAGGAGATACACATTTCCGTCTGCGTCAAAGGTGAACGAATTGTAACTTGTTGTGGTTTGGAATGTATCGCCTGCAATTTCCTTATACGCAGTGTCTGCACTGTCCGCCAGCCAATACCTGTAGCCGGTTTCGTGAGTGTCACCGGAATCGCCAATTGTTTCATCGTAGTAACTGTACAATACATACTGCGAGTTTGGCACAGTCTGTGTTCCGTAGCTTTGGAGTGCACTGTCTGTGATTGCAAAGCTTGCACTTCCGTCGTTTTTTTGCTTGAAATATGTGCTGTTTCCAAACCATGTGTCCGTGGTAAAGCCCGAGAACACGGCCACGCTTTCCTTGCAGCGGAAGACTATGTTTCCGTTTGCGTCCTCAAAGAAGAACGTTACCTCGTAGCAGTTTGAGTTTACGTCGTCCTGCTGGATTTTAGCCGTGCCGTTTGTGAAGTCCGCCGTGCGCTCTTCTTCAAAAAAGTTGGGGTTCTGTGTGCGGCCAGTAAGAACCGTGCCACAATAGCGCACCTTGCTGATTTTTCCTGTCTGGTCAGAAATTGTAAGGTCAACCGAGCCGTTTATTTCATTAGACCAGCCGCTTGGCTTTAAAACCATGTCTTTTGTGATTGGCTCATCGACGCTTTCTACAGTAACGGTCTCAATGCTTTCAAGAACGGCTATGCTGTTCACGTAGAGTATGGCCGTAACTTTCCATTCGCCTTCGCTGGTGAGCGGAATGGAGTAGGTGAGCGTGTTTGTGTTTACAGTGCCGTAGCAGGTTGAGCCGTCAATAAGCTTTTTTGTTTCTAAACCAGTTTCATCCACTGTAGTTTCGTACTTGTCCGCATCGACTGAAAAACTCACTTCCTTTCCTTCCGTGCTGAGGGAGCTTGTTGCCGTGCGTGAAGAGCCTGTGTTTGACGCGGCGTTTTTTAATGCTTCTGCGACAGAGGAGGGAACCGCGCTTGCAATGCTTATGCTTCCGCCTACCGTTACGGTTTTGGGAGTGTCGTCTTTTTCTGCAAGAGAGCCTTGGCATGAGGCAAGTAACGCAAGTGCCGCTGCCGCGCAGAATGTAATGACTATGTTAAGTTTTGTTTTCATGGTTTCCTCCGTTTTATCCAGCAAAAGTCAAAAAATCATGCGGTGTGTACACAGGAATTTTTGACTGGCTATAATCTTTTGTATTCCGCGTAATAATAGCCCCAATCCGCGAGCGTTTTGCGACGGCATACTGCACAGAATCTTCAAAATCTTTCCACTGCAAATCGACAGCCATGCGTATCGATTTTTCATCTGCCTTTAAGACTTTTGAAAAAGCAAGCATTTCACGAATGACTGACAAAGCCTTTTCCCTATCATGAAAGGTTTTCCGAGAGATATAATAAATATCAGTAACGGATGTTGCTGAAACGAAGCCTTTACAACGGCCTTGTTCAAGCATCGTCAATATCATTCCTGATTCATCCTTGAATTCTTCACGTGCCAGGAGAACATCAAGAATGACATTTGTATCTATTAACACTCTCATTGCCGTGCCAACCTCTCATCTCTGGCTTCTTCCAAAGTTACCGTTGAGCCTTTCAGAATTCCCATAAGTGTCTTGGTGTGAACAGGCTCTTTGTTGTTCCCCCGCGCAAGACGAATTTTCTTTGGTTTTCGTTTTAGCGCTTTTTTCAGAACTTCAAACAGTGTTTTCTTTTCTTCATACGAGAAATCATCAAGATGTGCCATTACGTCATGCAATGCAATATCTGACATAAGCTGCCTCCGTTTTATTTTACGCGGTAAAGGTAGAATGTTCCTACTACAGGACTGTCGGTGTTGCCCGTGTCGCCTGAGCATTTTGCCACGGTAAGCACTTTGCCGTCCGTGCTTGTAATGCCTTTATCGCTGAATGTGTACGAGTCGCCAATACCTGTCGCGGTGGTAAGGTTTACGTTTGTTTCGGTTCCTGACGTGCCTTCTGTCGGAGCAGTTCCTACAATCCATGAATCCCATGTTTCCTGGCCTGTGGTGTAGTACCAAGTTCCGCTTTCTGAAAGACCGAGCGTTGTAAGTTTACTGCACTGGTAGAACGCGCCTTTTCCGATTGCTGTAACCGTGCCGGGTAACGTTATGCTTGTAAGGGCCGTGCATCCTCTGAAAGCCTGTGAGCCAATAAGCTTAAGCGGAGCGTCCTGCGGAATGTTTACCGTGGTAAGGGCAGTGCAGCCCATGAAAGCTCCGTCACTGTCAATCTGCTGTATTTTTGAGCCGAATGTAACCGATTCAAGAGCCGTGCAGCGGGCAAATGCGTAGTAGCCTACGGTGGTAAGCTCTTCGGGCAGTATGACTGATTTCAGATTTGATACGTCAGAGTAAGTGCTGCCTGCAAGTGTTTCCGTGGGTTTTGTAACGGTAACGTCCTTCAGGTCAAGTGCGTACTTGTAGGAGATGCCGCCGAGGTTGTTTTTTATGTCTGAAAGAACGTTCGCGTATGTTGTGTCGGTGGTTGCGCCAGAAGAGCTTCCAGTGGTGCTTGCCTGCGCTTCCCCAGTGAACACAAAAAGTGCGTCTGAGCTAAGCTTTGAGGCCGTCTCGCTAAGCGAGGTTGGATAGTCTGAGGCGGAAACGTCAAACGTGTACTTTGCCATATCCAGCATAATGAAGTCTAACGTGGTGGAGCTGTACGCCGGTGTTGTGGTTGAGTTGCTTACGGGAACGCTTGCCGTAACGTAGAGCTGGTAGGTTCCCGCGGGCAGGGGCGCTTCCTCGTAGTTAAGCACAAGCTGTTTTCCTGCCGCTATGGTTTCAAGACTGTAGAAGGACTTGCCGTAGTAGGAATTAACTTCGTTACCCTTGTACAGAATCTCTGCGTCTATGTTCCAGTCAGAATAATCTGTGATTTCGGTTCCGTTTGAATCTTCTGCGCTAAGGATTACGCTGCTGTTCTTGTACACTTTGCCGCCTTCGGTAAGGCTTGTGCGTATGGTAAGCGCGTAGTTGTCGTTGGTAATCGTTCCGCCAACTGTGCCACTGGTATCGTCTGTTGGGTCGTCTGGTGTGTCGGGATTGTCTGGCGTGTCGGGGTTGTCTGGCGTGTCGGGATTTTCCGTTTCCTCATTAATAAAGGTAACCGTTATGCCGTTCTCGCTCTTTATGTCAAAGGACTTTGCGGAGATGTTGATGGTCTGCGTGTTTTTGTCGCTGACAACCTTGTAGCCGTCGTTTATGCTTAAGTAGATAAGTTCCGTGATGTATGCGGTGTCGTCACTTGCAGACTGCGTGTAGGTTCCCAAGGAAGCAAAATCGCCGTCCCACATTACCGCCCAAATGCCGGTGCCGGTTGAGTCCGGCTCGTATGCGTACAGGGTAAAGGTGTCGCCCTCAAAGCCCTTGACGGCGGTGGTGCCTTTAAGAATAACGTCCGGCTCTTTTTCTGACCAGATGGATTTGAGCGAAAGGCTCATGCGGTTTGTGCCGGAGGTGATTTTTTGCGGCGCGCTAAAGCCGTACAGCTCCAGCTTTTCATATGTTTCGCCGTTCCATTCGTTTTTAAAGCTTGCAAAGGCAACAGCGTATACGCTGTCGCCCGCCGGAATGCCGTCAAATTTGAATGTGGCTGAATCCCCGTTGAGCGTTTTTGTCTGCGTGGCGGTGTAGTCGCCACGGAGCGCAATCGTAAGCGTCGGAAAGTATTCTGTGTCGCCTTCGTAGATGGGGTAGTCGGGGGTTGGAATGTCGATGCCGGAATAGTCCGCTCCACCTTTGTTGCAGATTGTGTATTCCCCGTCCTGCGCAAGATGGAACGTGGGTACTTCGCCGCTTTCTTCTGGCACGTCGTCAAAGGTAAAAGTTCCGTTTGTTATTGTAAGGCTTGTGTTGCTGCCGAATGATTCTGTTTTTTCAACGTTCTGTGCTTCTTGCGCGTCGGTCAATGTTATAGTTCCGTTCTGCATGGTTCCTTCCAGACTGTACGAGCCTGAAATGAGAACCTGATTGCCGGAATACATGGTCGCAAGCATCTGCTCCTTGTAGAATTCTGGCACTTCGGAAAGCGCTTTTTCAATCATTGCTGACATGTCAATATACGAGGTCAGAAGGAACGTATTGTCCGCAAAGAAAAAAAATGCGTAGTTCGCATCAATGGTTGTTGTGCTCGTGTCGCCGTTCTCTTCCTCTTCTTCCTCAATCGTCTGCGCATGCTGCGCGATAAAAACGCCGCTGATTTTTTTTGAAGCGTATGTGCCGTATGTTTCGTCATCTTCGGACGGAAGGTACACGGTGGGGCGTGAGGTAGTGCTGTCCGAAGTAAGCTCCACTGAGTCCAGCGCCCTTGACGCGCTCGTTTGACGCGTACTGTTCCTGAGCTGCTGGGCAAGCGTGCCGTCAACCGTAAACGAAACCGAGCCGGAGCGGCTTTCTACAATGCCTGAGCAAGAGCTTATGCCCAGAACAAATACCGCCAAAAGCCAGCCGTACAAAAATGCAAAATGTCTTTTCATCGCAATCTCCTGAAGCGCCGCAAGCAACGCCCACCGCGCAAATATTTTGATATATAGTAGCATTTTATGCAGAGCGGGAAAAGAGCAGAGAAGGTATAGCATAGAAAAAACGCATTATAAAATTTCGGAATTAAAAAAATGATGTATTCCTTAAAAAAAAATAGCTTCCAGTCGAAGATTGGTTTTTCAAAACCACCCGCTAGCGGGTTATACGCTGATTGTGTCATAGCAACTATTGAACCTGTCGCTGGCGCGACAGCCACAATCAGAGTGTTTTTGAAAGCCGCAAACTCTCCTTTGCGCTATTTTTTATGATTTGCCCCGAGTTTCAATTATTCGGAATTACAATGCGTTTGTCCTCTTTCTTGTTCCCTTACTCATTCAACAACCACGCGCTTTCTGATATACTTTTTTCATGTCGCTTAACTGCAATGAAATCAATGTGATTCTTGACGAGCTTTCGCTGGAAGGCTCATTCATTCAGGATATTATTCAGCCGGGATATGACACGCTTGCGCTGTACACGTATGCTGCCGGAGAAGCCAAGGCGGTCATCATATGCACGGCGCAGAATTCCTGCCGTATAAACGAGACGCGGCGAAAAATCAGCAAGAACGAAAAACCGCTTCGTTTTATGGAATTTCTTAAGTCCAACATAAAGGGAGCGCGGATTGTGTCGTGCAGGCAGATTGGGCTTCAGCGCATTATACGGATGGAACTTTCTCATGGAGACGATAGTTTTCTTCTATATATTCGCTTGTGGAGCAATGCCGCCAACGTGATTCTTTGCACGCCGGACAACCGCATCCTTGACACCATGTTCCGCCGCCCCAAAAAAGGCGAGGTGAGCGGGGGAACGTTCATGTTGAGCGAGGATGACGCGGGAAGTGCGGACGGAACCGCTCAAAAAAAGCCGCGCGTGTTTCCGGTGCGGGATTTTTGCGAGCTGGGCGAACAGGCGGCGACGCTTTCGTTCAATCAAAAGGTTGACCTGTGGTACACCGAGCATGCCGAATCCCTTTCCCGCGAGGCGTTGCTTGCGCAGGCAGAAAAATGGTACGTGCGCACAAAAAGCCGCATGAACGGCGCGCTGGAAAAGCTCCTGCAAAAGCAAAAGAGCTTTTCTGAGGCGGAGCGGCTTAAGCATCAGGGCGACCTGATTATGGCGTACAGCTATCTTTTTGACGGAACGCCGCGCGACGGCAAGTTCCTTGAATGCGACGACTACGAGACCGGGCGGACGGTTCAGATTCTGGTGGATTTTACAAAGTCCGCGCACGAGAACGCCGCCGTCTACTATGAGAACTACAAAAAGGCACGGAGCGGCACGGAATCTCTTGAGCATGACATAGAGCTTGCCCGCCGCAAGTTGCAAAAACTGGAAAAGCTTTATAACGACATTCTGACTGAAAAGAACCCCGTGCGCATAGAGCAGCTGCTCCGCAAGGATTCCAGCCCCAGACAGCAGCAAAAAAAAGCACATCCTGGCTTGGACTACACGGTGGACGGCTGGTACATTCTGGTAGGGCGCGATGCCGACGAGAACGACGAGCTTTTGCGCCATCACGTGCGCGGGTCAGACATGTGGCTTCATGTGCGGGATTTTCCGGGCGGATACGTGTTCATAAAATTCCGGCCGGGCAAAACCATTCCGCTGGACATACTGCTGGACGCGGCAAACCTTGCGGTCTACTATTCAAAGGCGCGTAATGCAGGAAAAACCGATTTGTACTATACTCAGGTAAAATATTTGCGGCGGGCAAAGAACGGTCCCAAGGGGCTGGTGCTTCCTACACAGGAAAAAAACTTGTGCATTACGCCAGATAAAAAACGCCTTGAGCGGCTGGACGCGCTCAGGCAGGAAGAGGAGCTTTTGTAAGCATGAAAAGCAAGGATTATGTAAAGCCATTTAAAAAGTATCCCAGTGCGCCGGTGTTTTTGCGTCTGCCCTTTTATCCACGTACGGCAAAGTCCGTATGGACGATGGTGCAGTCAATATTCTGTAATTTTTTTATCCTGCAGAACGCGCAGAAGCTGGGGTTTACAAAGCGCCGTGTGGTGCATGTTGACCACGCGCTTGACGAAGAAATTCCGTTTACGCCGTCCAACGTGCGCATTTATCTTGATTTTGTGTGGTTTTTTTGCCGCATTATGGCAATGCTGATGAAGCGCCTTGGGCTTAAAAAAGCCGCTCCGCTGTGCGCCGCAATCCTTGACTTCATACATGAGCTGTACGACAGCGCGGCGACCATCTATCGCTATTCGCTTACGACTACAAAGCGTCCGTTCTATATTGCCCGTCCCAAGTTTTTGCTGATTCATCTTTCTGACCCGCATCTTTTGTGCGTGCCAAGCCTGCACGTGGCGATTGTGGCGGGCATATGGGCAAAAGTGCGCGCCCTGCTTGCCGACCCCGCGGTTTCATTCTCTATAGAAGAAAAGAATGCGATTCTTGACGAGATTTATTACGGCTCGGTTGCGATAACAGAAAGCGTGCTGTACGTAAAGCAGCACAGCATAAATTGCGTTGCCGGTGCCCTGTACATGCTGACCGCCGCTCATGACGACGGCTTTTTTGGCGCCGCAGATGCCAAAGCCTTTATTGAGCGCCTTTTTTGCGGCGCGGACGACATAAAAAATGGCGCGGAACAAAAAATCCGCGCCGCAATGTATGAGATGTACGGCTCCCTGCTCAGTCAGAAGGAGCGGAGCGCCGGACCGTGGCAACAGCCGCTCCATGACTGGCTTGACCGCTACGAAAGCGCCCGCTAGAAGCGTTCTGCCTTGCCGGACTTCTTGCGCTTGTACAGACCTGCTGAGCCGCTGCGTTCCGAACGTTCCGTAGGCGTGTGAACGTTGGGGCGATTACCGCGCTCCTTGGCGTGTCCACCAAAGCCCCGGTCGCGTTCCCTGAAGCCACGGTCTCTGTCGCGTTCGCGGCGCTCCTCAAAGCTGCCTGCTTTTGCGCCAAAGCTGCCGCGTCGTCCGCCGCCAAAACTGCCGCGACCGCCTCTTCCCCTGAAGCCGCGACCACCGCGTCCTTCGTCAGAACCTTCGCCTTCTCGTATGTCAACGTGCATGTGCGGCACGTCCTGACCGTGCTTTGCAAGCTCCAGCGCCCGTTTTGCCGCTTCTTTTGGCAGGCTTACCAGCGAGAAGTTTGCAGAAATGTCTATGCGGTCAACAAGGCGACCCGGAATGTGGAGCATGCGGCTGAAGTAGTCTGCAAGCACGCGCGGATTATAGCCGTCGCGCCGTCCAAGCTGAATATACAGGCGCACCTGATCCGACGTTTTGCCCTGCGCCTGAATCTTGCCGTAGCGGGATTTGTCCAGCTTGTCCTTGTACATGACAGAAAGAATTGCCGCAAGCACGTCCTTTGCGTCGTGTTCGGCGCAGAGCGCGTCTGCCATTGTCCTGAACTGCTCCTGAACTGCGATGAGCGGGGTAGCGGAGGTAGCGGCGTTGCCAGCGTCTGCGTCTGGCGTTTCGCTAGGTTCTGGCTGTTCGCTTGGCGAATCGTCTGAGTTTTCTGTTGCGGTGGTTTCGACAGGCTCAACCGCCGCAGGACTCTTCTCAATCGGCGCGGAATTTTCGTCAACTGCCGTTTCTTCTGAGGCGCCAAGTCCTATGCTCTTTTTAAGCTCGTCAAAAAGGCGGGATTTTTTCTTTTCGATTACGGCTTCGATGGACGGAACGCTTTCTTCCTTCATCTCGCCCTTGCTTGCCTTTGCAACGGCGCGGCGCAAAAAGCCAAGCTTGCGGGTTTCCTGCGGAGCGACAAAAGTTACTGCCGTTCCCTGTGCGCCCGCGCGTCCTGTTCGTCCGATGCGGTGAACGTAGGTTGCGCCGTCAAACGGGAGCGAATAGTTTACGACGTGGTTCAAGCCGCTGATGTCAATTCCGCGCGCCGCAACGTCGGTTGCAACAAGAATACGCGTTTTTTTTGAGCGGAAGCGCGCGATGATTTTTTCACGCTGGGTCTGCGCTATGTCGCCATGCAGGGCGGCAACCTCGTAGCCCTTTTCATCCAGCGCCTTTGAAACCATGTCCGCATCGTTCTTTGTCTGCGTGAACACGATTCCGTAAAAGTCGTCGGCAATGTCTATAAGGCGCACCAGAGCGGAAATTTTGTCGCCCTCGCGCACCACCCAGAATTTCTGGTCTATAAGGAGCGGCTCGTCAATAACGCCTTCTTCCTCCACAATCTCGTAGTCGCCCATGAACTGACCGGCAATCTTAAGGATTGGTGCCGGCATTGTGGCGCTGAACAAAAGAATGCGTGCGTCTGGGTTTGCCTGCTCAAAAATTGCCTCAATGTCCTCAATAAAGCCCATGTCGAGCATTTGGTCGCCTTCGTCAAGAATGAAGTAGTCAATCTTGCTTATGTCCAGCGTTCCGCGCTCAAGGTGATCCTGAATGCGTCCCGGCGTACCAACGACAACCTCAACGCCGCGCTTAAGGTCGCGGATTTGTGTGGCATAGCTTGCACCGCCGTACAGTACGCAGGTGCGCGGGTTGGTGCCGTCGGTAAACGACTGAAATTCCGTGCAGGTCTGAATGGCAAGCTCTCGCGTTGGCTCCAGAACAAGCGCCTTTACCGTGCCTTTTACGTCGCGTACCTTCTGAATGATAGGAAGCCCGAATGCGGCGGTCTTTCCGGTACCGGTTCGCGCACGCGCAATGATGTTAGCCTCGCCGTTCAGCAGGCGTGGAATTGCCAGCACCTGAATAGGCGAGGGCGTCTTGAATCCCTTGCGCTCAACGGCTTTCAATGTGTTTTCATCCAGTCCTAAGTCTGCAAAAGAAATATCTTCGTCGTCTGTCTTGTCGTCCGCTTCTGCCTGGTCTTCGGCTGTCTGAGCCTCAAGCTGATTCTCGATTTGATTTTCAATCTGATTTTCAAGAGGAACGATTTCTTCGTCCAAAATACTGTTGTTTTCCATGTAAATCCTTAAAAAAATAGTTTCTACAATATAATTGATAAATTGGTTCTATTCAAGCAAATGTTTGAAATCCTCGCAAATAAAGCAGTTTTTTACGTGGTTCAAAATAATTTTTACAGGGCAAACGCATTAGTGTTTTTGAAAGCCGCAAACTCTCCTTTGCGCTATTTTTTTTATAATTTTTGCCTGTTTTATATGTTCGAAATTATAATGCGTTTGCCCTGATAATTTTTATTTGCAAAACCGTTTTTTTTTTTGTATAGTATTCATAACCGTTTTTTATGACGCAAAGGGGGCTTATATGAGTTCTGTGCGCAATTTGTGTTTATTGTTGGCTTGTTTGCTCGTGATGCTCGCACCCGCACATGTGTTTTCTCAGGCGGCGGAAAATCAGGATTCCGTGGAGCTTTTGGACGTGTGGGTACCGCCGGAGGAGCAACCGCAAAAAAATCAAAGTTCGGATTTTTCTTTTGAGCGCCTTTCGCTCGCCGTGTTCGGCTTGTTCCAGCTGCCATTGTATGGCGGTGCGGACGGTTATGCCGACGTGGTCTCAAAAAGCGTGGGCGCTGGCCTTTCCCTTGAGCTTGGCTTACCCTTTGCCGCACCGATTCAAAATCAGTTCGGGCTTTTGTTCCGCGCGTTCTGGCGCTACGATTTTACAGAAGAAATTGACGAGGGCGAGGTCATCACTTCTCTTAACGACGTGGCGGCAACGTTCGGTTTCTTCTATAAAATACCGCTTGGAACGCAAAATGTGCTGCTTGTGCCGGAACTTGGCTATGGCGCAATGCTGCATATTGTAGACGCGCCCGAGGCGGCAAATCTTGATTCCCTGTATGTGTCGCACCTTGTTCATGCGGCGACGGCGCTGCGTGTGAATGTTTCTGGCGCGGCGGATTTTGTAATGCTGGACGCTTCGCCCATGTACACGCTCCTTATAGAAAAGGACGGCGAGATGATGCATGAGCTTGGCGCGCGCCTTGGTCTTTCTTTCAAATTGGTTCGCTAGGGCGAGGCAATCTTCTTTGAGTTTTTATAGTAGGAGCAAAGATGAAAAGAATTCTGTGTTCTGTGTTTGCACTGTGCGCGCTTGTTTTTACTTCGTGCGGCAGTTTTATTTCAGATGTAAAAGAGGCGGAAGAAAGCGTCCGCGAAAATGCTGCGGCAACAAAAATAAAAAAACTTACCGTCTCAAACCTTGCCTTTGACAGCCTTACCTATGAGCTTTCTGCGGACGTTACCGCTGACGACGGAACGAAGCTCACGCTTACGTGCCTTAACGAGGAGCTTACGGCGGTTGCTGGCGGCGGTAAAATCTCGCTTGTTCTGGACACACCGTTTTCTACGGGTGCAAAGGGCGGCAAAGACTATACCGTGCAGTTTTCTGCGGACGGCTACGCTGGCACAAGCGCGACCATAAGCTATTGGCCGTTCCTTCGCATGAACGTACTTACGGCAGATGAGATTACCATTTACAACGGTGGGGCTGGCGACTACGAGCCGCCTATTGTTCAGCTTGTAAATTACGACGAAGAGAACGTTACCTACAAAAACTGGTTCAAGATTTTTACGACCGAAAGTTACGGAACGGAATCTCAGGAAGAGATTACCGGCGTTGACACTTCCTCATGGACGCTGGACACCTTCAGGGAATGGCTTACTGCCTCTGCAAATGACGGAAAGACCATTGAGGCGCATTATTCTGTAACGCCGAACTGCGACGGCGGTGAGAACCTTAAAAACGAAGGTTACATCGTCTACCACTGCAAGAAGGACGTGCTGGTAAAGAGCGTGCGCGTTTCAAATCAGTGGGGAAGATTCGAGGCGCACTTGTACGCGGACGAAGACCAGAGTGACGCAAGCGAGGCAGAGACGGCGGGCGGCATTGTTTCCTATCAGTGGCAGGTTTCTCAGGACGAAACTGTTTGGACGGACATTCCCGATGCAAGCAAAAAAACATTCAGTCTGACCAAAGAGAATGCCGATGCGCTGATTGATAAATTGATTCGCGTAAAAATCACGCAGAATTTTGAGGGAACGGAGCAGCCAAGCCTTGTTTCGCCGGCGAGCATTCGCATTTATCACAAGCCTGTTCAGACCGCGCTTTACTATGACGGCTTGCTCCCGGTTGGAAGCCGCTTTGACACCACAAAAATCCGGGGAACGATTACCGATGAGTGCGGGAACGACTACGGCGTGAATGATTTCAGCTGGATTCTTATAAGCGAATTTGACGAAAACGACTATTACACAGCCGTACATTCTGAGAATTACTGGGTTCAGTTCTTGAATGATTCATTCTATGACAGCGTGGCTGAGGTGTTTGCCACCGTGCAGGCGTTTTTTGCAGAAGACGAGCTTCCGCTTCTTTCTACGGACACGGCAAGCATTCCTGCGGGCAGCGTTTTGTTTGCGAGCGTGGACAAACGCCTTGAGCTTTCGTACGACGGCGGCGCGACCTACAGCGACTTCCCGGAGGAAACATTTTTTGCCAAGATTGGCGCAACGTTGTATCTGCGCAAAAAGGCGGTGGGAACGCCGAACCAGAGCGGCTACATAAAGGAAAGCGAATCGCGCACCATTACCGTAAAAGAAGAAAATATTGGGCGAAAGGCGAGCGGCGGCGGTCTTATAAACGGCTTGCAGTCGCTTTCATTCTCGCTCAAAAAAAGTAGCGTAACAGAAGAAACAGTGCTTCCTCAAAGCGATGTGTTCACAACCAAAAAATCAGTTGTTTCCACCACATTCACCCCGGCGTTCAGTTATGTTGATTCTGAGTGGGAATATGACTACGAATGGCTCATTGACGGCGTGAACGCGCTTTCGTATGAGGGCGTTACGGTGGACAGCGCGACAAACGCGCTCGTCGTTCAGCACGCGTCATTTGCAAACGATGTATACCAGGTGTTCTGCAAGGTGCATGTTTTTGTAACGCTTGACGCAGAGAAGGGGCTTTCTGTTGATGTTGCGACGCTTTCATCTCAATCCTCGCTCACAGTGAATAATGCTGAAGGGCTTCTGATTGCATTGAGCCTTGCCCAGACGGCAAACGCGCTGTATGATGCGGGAAACAGCTCCGTCTTTGCGGACATAAGCCTTTCGCCGGTTCTGAGCGTTGTTTCTGACTCATGGCGATACGAATACGTATGGACGATTGACGGCACGGACGCGCTTTCGCTTTCGGGCGTTACCGCTGATTCTGCCTCTCATGTCCTGAGCCTTAAGCGCTCTTTTTCCGAAGGCTCTCATGCCGTTTCATGCACGGTGCGCATTTACGATGCGAACGGGAATAGCATAAGCCGCTCCTCAAGCACGGCGATTGTGCTGTCAAGCGAAGGGCTTGAGCCATTGCTGAGCCTGCGAAAATCGACAGCCGTATCGCTTGCGCTTGATGACAGCACGGTATTTTTAGGCATGAGCGTTACGCCTGCATTCACTTATGCAGAAAACGGCTTGCACTATGAATACACATGGCTTATCGACGGCAAAGACGCGCTTTCTTTTGCGGGCGCAGAAATAGCTGCTTCCGCTGAAGCTTCTCCGACGCTTTCTGTATACAACAGCTTTGCGAACGGGGCGCACAGCGTCTCTTGTACGGTACGCATATACGACAATGCGGGTGAGCGGGCAATTGCTTCTGCACAAACGGCGTTTACGGTGAATGCAGCGGACAGTGAGCGATTTTCATTGACAACTAAAACTGAATTTTTCTGGAGCGAGGCCGCGCGCTTTGGCTTCACCGTTACATCGCATCCCAACCTTGCATTGGGCGGTACCGTGCGCAGTACATACGACTGGCTTTTTGACGGAAAGGATTTGAGCGAGCTTGCGGGTAAGGTATCCAAGATTATAAATAATGCAGATAGCATCACTGTAAAATACTACGCCGGTACAACAGCAAAGAAACATCCCGTTTCTTGTACGATGACTCTTTATTACGGTGATGTAAAAATCGCAGAGACGAGCGCAAAAACAACGGTAACTGTTCAATTCTAAGGAGGACGACATGAAATGCAATAGATTTTTTAGAGCAACGGCACTTTTTGCGGCTTTTTCGCTTTTTTTTGCAGGCTGCTCGAATATTTTAAAGGAAGAAGAAAATCCCCCGGCAAATGCAGCGGTTGTTTCCTATGACGCGACGCTTACGGTGGGCGTTGAGGAACTTTCCCGCACGGCGCTTCCCGAGGTTGCCTTGGACGATTTGAACAGCATTACGCTGTATTATCAGGACACCGACATAAGCGATGGGCTTGACGGCTTTAAGCTGCTTGGCTCGTGGGAAAGCGTAAGCGAAATGCGCGAGGCGGTCATTTCCTTTAAGACAGGAACGTTTGATTTTGCGCTGCTTGCAACCAGCGACGTCATGGCTTTTTATGATGAGCGAACAGTCACCATCGCAAGCGGTGAAAACACGCTTTCGTTCACGCCGCGGGCAGAGGCAACTGCAAAAGAAGCGTTCGGCAAGGGCAATTTAAGTGTTTCCATACGCTACGATGACGAGGGCGTTGCGGCTGTTACCGCGGGCTTGTATTCGCTTGAAGGAATGCGCATTGCAGGCTACGGCGACCAGACTATTGCCATAGAAGAGGGCGGTAACTCAACCTACACAAAAAACAATGTTCCAAGCGGAAACTACATGCTGATTTTTAAGTTCTATGCCGATGCGGACAAAAAACTGCTGCGCGCCTCCTACCGCGAATACTGCTCAATCGTAAACGGCAAGACCAGCACCAGCGAATGCGTGCTTGATGTTATGGGCGGCGTGTTCAGCATTACCTATGAGCTAAACGGCGGCACATTCAATAACCAGTACACGTCACCCGGCTCGTTTACGCGGCAGACGGCGGCAATCACGCTTCCGACGGCATCGGACATTGCAAAGGCAAACTGCACCTTTGCCGGCTGGTACGACAACGCAAAGTTCGACGGCCTGCCGGTTACAGAAATTCCAAGCGGCAGCGTTGGCGACAGAACGTATTACGCAAAATGGCTTAATGACGCGACCATCATCTTTGTAAAAAATGATGGCGCTGCAACAATCGTAACAATGTCCCAGGTGGTACAGCGTGGCGTTGCGGCAAACCTTAAGACTGCGTCCGAATTGGGGCTTGTAACTCCTACGGGCAAGCGTTTTTTGGGCTGGTCAAAGCGAAGCACCGCCACGACCGTTGATGCCATAGACTACATTGACGGCGATGCCATTGTCGTTACCGCGAACACGACGCTGTATGCGGTATGGAGCGTGTCTGCCATTGACCCGCAGTCTGCAGACGACACCTCTGACGCGGACAAGGACGGACTTACCGACTGGGAAGAACTGTACAAGTATTTTACAGACCCAAGCAACCCGGACACTGACGGCGACGGCTGGAGCGACGGCTATGAGGTTCACGGCATGTACGAGGAAAGCACCAATACGTTCAATCCGCTCATTGCGGACGTTCCGGCATTGGAAGTGCAGTTCTTCGGTAAGCCGCAGTTTTCGTATACCTATGCGGTTTCCTCAACAAAAAATGAGACCATATCCATAACGAACAACGAAGGCGTTACTGGAAGTTCTTCAAGCACATCCTCCAGTACAAAAAGCCGCAACGAAACCCACGGCTGGGGCGTAAAACTTGGTGTAGCAGAAAAGTGGGGATCGACCATGGAAATTTCCACAAGCCAGGAGGCTTCGTACAGCGGAAGCGTTACAAACGGCGACACCTACACCTATTCTTCAAGCACAAGCTCAAGCTGGTCAAAAAGCTGGAGCAACGGAAGGTCTACGGCAAGCTCAACAGGCAAGACCATCAACGGCGGAAAGGTAACGATGCAGGTTAAGTTCAGGAATCCAAGCAATATTTCGTACACCGTGAACACTGTAACGCTTGCCGTAAACAACCTGCCGGTAGGCTCGGCAGAGGTTAGTCCTGTTGCCAGCGTAACCAGAACGGACGTCGGCACGATTCCTGCGGGAACAACGACCAGCGCCTTTATCATATCATTTGACCTTGGCATAGACGGCTTTGAAAAGGTCATGAAGTGGTCAAGCGGTCTTTCGGTAGAAGTGTCGGGCTATACGATTTCCATTCAAAAACAAGGCTTTATGTCGAACGACTTTACCGAAGCGCTCACCAAGGTAAAGGCACTTACTTCCGCGCTCTACATTGACTGGGGAAACATGAGCGGAAGAAAACCCGTCACCTACAACATCGCGGTAAAGAACCAGTACAACAAGAATTCAACTTCAATAAACGACCTGTATACAAAAACAACGCTGGAGTACGTATTGAAGAAAATTCTGCATATGACGGAAGGCTCTTCCAGTGGCTACGTTCTGTCTAGCGAAGGGTATATAAAATCCATTTACGGCGTGGAAAATGCCGCCACTGCAAAGGACGGCGCCTGGTATTTGTGCCATAAATACACGAGCGACGGAGGATTACGCAAGGCGAAGGTGTATGGGCCATACGAATCAACGGACGATAAACTGCATTGGACGCCATCGGATATAACCATTTCCGCAGGGGATGAACTTTCCCTTATCTATTCCACCGACCAGGACAACGACGGCGTTCCGCTCAACGAAGAGCTTATCTACGGCACGGATGACACAAAGGCGGACACCGACGGCGACGGACTTACCGACTATGAAGAAATTTACGGCTGGTACAAGAGTCATTTGGAAAGCTCTTATTCAGACGCAACCCGGGTGTACACCAATCCTATCAACACGGACACTGACGGCGACGATTTGCTTGACTATTCGGCTGACAGCGCAAAGCGCGATACCGACCCTGTTACCCCGAAGATGAAGGACGACGCGAGCCTTGGCATTTGCCAGTACAAAAAGAGCAATACAGCAAGTTTTTCTGACTTTACATTCAACAGCTCCGGCGCATATACGCTTTCCGACTGCAATGAATACATTTGGCTGAACATAGAGTCAAAGCTTATCTTTGGCACGGTTCAGTACAAGGTTGGCGAGGACGGCACCTATAGCGACGTTGATAAGACGACGGCAATCAAACTCAACGTGGGCACAAATAAAATTTATGTGCTTTGTACGGCACCCGATGAAATTACTACAAAGGAATACGTTCTTACGGTAAATTCCGTGTTCCGCACGCTGAGCAGTTTTAAGCTGAACGCCCCGGCATTCGGCGAAGGTCAGGTGAACTTTACCTGGACGTCGTATGCCGACGAGCGTGCAAGTGCAAGCGACGGCGGATACATTCTTTTTGCAAAGAAGGAAACGTCCGCCCCAAGCGCAAGCCGCGCGCTGTCCAGAAGCGATGCGATTTCCGCACTTGACCCTGATAAGGCAACGGCGCTGAATGCAAAGGCAGAGTTCTACGTAAAGTTTGCCACGACCGACCTTGCAAACGGCTATAAGTCGCTGTATTCGCTTTCTCAGCATACGGAATACAACTTATACTTGTTTGCCTATGCACATGCCTCAAGTGACGCGAAGTATCAGTACAAGTTGCTTGGCTATGGGCATGTAAAGACCGGCGTTTCTGAAATAGGAAAACTGAACTTCTATGCGCATTATATTTATGACTGGAAGGATCAGGACGGAGGCTGTGATCCGGAGTATTACTGGACATTTAACGGAGGAGAACTGGATCTTTCTCCGCTGAATATTGGTTCTGGCAGCAAAAAAGAATTTGACGACGACGATGACAAGACCTACTGCTTTGGCGAAGGAACGATTCATAAATATCACAACGACCCGTCAAAATTCTCCGCCTGTACAAAGGTGCTTGAATTCAAGTTCAACCGCAACCGAAATTACAGCTTTACCGCAACTTGGAATGCGTGGGAATACGACAGCGGTTCAGGTGATGACCATCTTGGTCAGGTGACGGCAACGTTCACCTATACCGCGTCTACCGATACCTGGTCATGCAGCTGGAAAAGCGACCACGGCGCAAGCGGAAGCTCTACGATTACGGCAGGCGAGCGTTCCGGCAAATCTGGCGGTGGCTACTGGGACGGCAACCGCTGGGAGCTTCACAACTCAAGCGAAGGCGAAATAGACTTCCACTGGGACTGGGGCTGGGACGAATAGCACATCTGGGCGGCATTGTTGAATAAGCAAAGTGTCATGGAAATCAATTTTTGATGTATAGGTATATTAAAAAAATAGCTTTCAGTCGAAGTTCATCCTTCAAAATCGCAAGCTAGCTTGCTACACGCATTTTTGCCTTGGAACTTATAAAGTTTGCCGCTTACGCGGCAGCAAAAATGAGTGTTTTTGAAGGCTGCAACTTCTCCTTCGCGCATCTTCCCATGCTTAAAAAACTTGACGCTGACATTGCCTCAGAACGTCTTACAAATGAATCAGAAAAAATCAAGAAAAAAGCAGATTGGGCAGCGCGTATACATCCTTTACGCCGCCCACGAGAATTCCGCCCATGCCCATCTCAAGCGGAAGCGAGATGTCCATGTCGTAGCGGTCGCCAACTGAAAGGCATTCCTCCGGCGCGGACTTTGTGCGGCGCATCGCTTCCTCAAATGGCTCTCGGGCGGGCTTTGATTTTCCGCAGGTGTCAAGCCCAATGATTTCTGGAATAAGGTCGGAGATGCCGAGCGCATCCAGCGTTTTGCGTGCCGGAAGCACCGGATTGTTCGTTACGCATATGAGCGTAAAGCGTTCTGAAAGTTTTTTTAGCGTTTGTATAAGGCACTCGTCCGTATTTAAAAATCGTGCCGGCTCAAGCAGCGTGCGACGCATCTCCACGCTTTCGGCAATGGTTACACCAAAGTGGGTGAGCGTGTTTCCAAGGCTTATCTTTTTTCCTTCGTGAGCTTTTGACCATGCGCGTCGGAATGCGGTGATTCTGTTCCGCGCGTCGGCGGCGCTCATGCCGTGTTTTTTTGCATAGTGGCGAATCTGAACGTCCACCTGCTCAAAGGCGTAGGCGCGGTTAGTGTACAGAGTGGAGTCTATGTCAAAAATGATTGTCTTAAGTCGTTTTGGAATGCGGTACACGGTGGGCGCGCTGTTTTTTTGTCGGCATTCGCAGCCGTTGCAGGAAAAATGCGCGTCGTGCCACAGACAGCGCGGCTTGCGTCCTGCAGGGTGTGGTACACATTGAGCGAATGCAGGACGACGGCGGCGTTTCCTAAAAGCTCCGCGTCCGTGGTGGCGGGGGCTGCAATCTGAATGCCGGTCTGCAGGGCTTTTTCGGTAAGCCACATGCGGTTTTTAGCTTGTCCTCCAGTGATGGTCATTACGTCCGGAAAGGCTATACCGTTCTGCTCTGCGGCTGTTCGCAGCGCAAAAAGCCCGCGCTTTATTTTTTCGCACAGCTCGCACAGAATGCGCCAGCCTTCGGAATTGCGGTCGTCAAAGCACAGGTCTACGATTTCCTCGTATGTAAGCGGCTTTTGCTCAAGCGCCTCAATCTGTGCCTTGTATTCGTCCATCAGAATTCCGCTTTTTTCTATTATAAAAGACACGTTCCACAAGCTGGGAATGACGCTTGGCAGCGTGCGGAGCATTGGCGCAAAAAAAGGCTTTTGCGTGCAGAAATTGATTCCCTCGCTGCTTCCCGCGCGGTCGCACAATGCGCCGGGAACGACCGTTCCAGTTCCAATCAGAGCGGTAACAAAGTCCGGCCCACCGCAGAATACGGGAACTGCTCGTGCCAACGTCAGCGCTAGCGTCGCGTCCTGCGTGGTCAGTCCTGCAAAATGCCCGGTCGGAACGAAGCTTCCGAATTTTGAAGAATCAATGCCCGCGCTGCGCAGTGCTTCTTCGTTCCAGTAGGCGGGCGCAAAGCGCTCTTCCGGCAGAATGGTAAGCACGCTTCCTGTGAGCGCGTGAATGAGGAATTCCGGGTTTGAGAAAAGGTGCGCGGAAGCATTGTAGTCTGCGGCATAGCGTTTTTTGAACGCAAGAATGCGTGGAATGAAGAGCGAGTTTTTTGCTTCATTTGGGAGTGCGCAAGCTGTGGCGTGCGTGATGGTGCCGGCTGTGCCATTTTCGCCGTCCCTGCTTGCGGCTGTGCCAGAAGGCAAAACGTCATTCGCGTTCTGTCCGTTTTCTTCTGCATCATCGTTCCATAGGAGCGTGCGTCCGTTCTGCGCAATCAGCGTGGGACCGTTGCCGGAAAGCGAGATTCCGTCTATCGTACCGCCCGCCGCTTGGAACGCGGAAACAAGCTTTCTTCCGTGCTCAAAAAATGCGGCATTCCACTCATTTGCGAGAAAATCGTTCTTTTCAGAAAATCCGTGCCGGTAAAAAGAAACGACTTCGCCGTTTTCAGAAATAATTCCGATTTTGAGCGAAGTCGTTCCGATGTCAGCACAAAGAATGTGCTTCATTATTATTCGGTTTTGCTTGCTGCGTTGTTTCCGCTTTCCTGCTGCTGCTTCACGATTTTTTCAATAATCGTGCGGTTGTCCAGCAAGTCGCCGATTGACTGGTTGTGATGGATGCGCGTGATTACGTTTGCGAACAAGCCCGAAACGTCTGTGGAGATGTACCATTCCTTCTTAAGAAGCTCCTCGTGGTAAACGGCGTTCGTTCCGATTACGCGGTAAAAAAGCCCCTGCTTGTAAGCCTCGTCAAAAAGCTCAATCGCGTTGCCAGTGAAGAACGGAAGGCTGATTGCGGCGATTACCTTTGTGGCTCCGTTTTCCTTAAGGAAGCTCATTGCCTTAAGGAGCGTTCCGCCTGTGCCAAGCATGTCGTCGGCAAGGAAGGCAACCTTTCCCTTTACGTCGCCCAAAAGCTTTACGGATTTTATGTTGGTGTCCTTTGCGTTCTGTGTTACTACGGAATAGTCGCGCTCCTTGTAAATCATTGCAAGCGGAAGCTTAAGACCGGAAGCGTAGAACTTGTTGCGGTCGATGGCTCCTGTGTCCGGGCTTACGACGACCATGTCCTCCGTCTGACCGGTAAGGTCAACGATTTTTCCAAGCTCGCGGATAATCTGGTAAGAGGCATGAAGGTTCTCAAGATTGATTGTATTGAATGCGTTCACAATCTCGCGGCTGTGGATGTCCAGAGTGATTATTCTGGAAACGCCGAGCATTTCGTATACGTGGCCGAGCATTGCGGCGGTAAGACCCTCGCGGCCCTTCTTTTTGTGCTGGCGGCTGTACGGATATACAGGAACAACCAACGTTATGTTTGCGGCACCTGCCTGACGAACTGCATCAATTGTTACCAACAGACTCATCACATGGTCGTTTACAGAAAGCGACAGCTTGTTTTTTCCGCCGTTGAGCGAAAGAACCTCGTGGTTCTCTACGTCCTGAAAGATAAAAATGTCTTTTCCGCGGATTGATTCGTTGATTTCGGTCTTGAATTCTCCGTTCGCAAAATACGTGAACGTGGTGTCTACCTTGAATACCGGCGGGCGGTACTTGTCCGTGGAGCCACGGATTACAAGGTCGGACGTCTCAAGATCGTTGCGAAGGTTGATGTTGCGGACAAGCTCTTCTTTCGTAAGATTGTAACGCTTTGAAATGGCATCGTTCTTCAGTGTGAAACGATGTTTGTACATGTGCTTTAAGTGCGTGATTACAGCATCTGCAAAGGCTTCTCCGCCAGGGCATGCTATAACCGCAAGTTCAGTTGGTTCTGAATACGGCATCTTCAAACCTCTTTTATTTGTGGAAGGTATGCTCATAGTAGCATTTTTACCCCTGATTTTCAATATAAGTGCTTTGGAATTCCTTGGTAAAAGCATTATAAAACCTTAGCAGATTGCGGAAGGCGAGTTTTCTAAAAAAATAGCGCGAAGGAGAGTTTGCGATTTTGAAAGACGAAACTCGACTGAAAGCTATTTTTTAAGGAAAACCACAGTTTTTTTAATTCTGAGTTTTATGATGCGCTTGTCCGGTTTGGAATTCAGTTTTGAGTACAATGAATTTTATTGAATCTGGTTATATATTTTTTGTCATTTTTGGTATATATTCCTAATATCAATTTTATGTGAGGCAAAACATGAAAAAAAAGGCTTTATTTGCATTGTGTGCATTGGCAGCGCTCGGCTTTTCTTCCTGCTCAAAAAAGACAGACGAGCTTCATATTTATTCCATTATACATGAGGAAGAGACGGAAGCGCTCACAAAGCTGTTTACAAAGCAGACGGGAATTCCTGTGTCGTACCTGCGCGCCACTACCGGCGAGCTGGTGAACCGCATCATTGCCGAAAAGGAAAATCCGCAGGCAGACGTTCTTTTGGGCGGCGCGACGAACTATCACGTTCAGGCGGACGCGCAGGGCGCGCTTGAGCCGTACCTTTCGCCGTTGGCAGAGCGGGTGCCCTCGTATGCGGTCAGCCCCAATCACACATGGACGGGCTTTTGTGTGCTTACGCTGGGAATCGGTATCAATTCGTCGCGCTTTCAGAAGCTGTATCCGAACATTCCCTTTCCGCGCACATGGGAGGATTTGCTGAATCCAGCATTTAAGGGCGAGATTGTCCTTACGAATCCGGTTGCCTCTTCTACGGCATATCTTTTTTTGCAGGACCAGCTTCAGCGCCTTGGCAGCGAGAAGGGCTGGGAATATCTGCTTGCGCTCGCCCCTCTTGTGGGTCAGTTTCCGGATTCCGGCAGCGCACCGGCAAAGCTTATTGGCACCGGGGAATACGCGCTGGGCGTGTCCTACCTTCACGCGCTTGCAAAGTACAAATCCGAGGGCTTCAATGTAAGCCTTGTTGCTCCGCCTCAGTCAATGGGCGACGTGGACTGTATTTCGATTATGAAGAACTCCAAAAAACTTGAGGAAGCAAAAAAGTTCGTTGACTTCATGCTTTCCAAGGAAGCACAGGAACTTATGAGTTCCATTGATTTTACGATTCCTGTGAATCCGGATGCGATTCCTGCCGCTGGCTCAATTCCAATCACTCAGATTGATTTGATTGACTATGACGTAAAGAAGGCTTCCGAAGAAAAGGATGCGGTGCTTTCTTTCTGGAGCAAGAACGTACGGTAATGAGCGGCTTTTCTGGCGGATTTGGCGGTCTGACCGCCCGCATAAGCAGGTCGCAGTACATTACGTGGCTGATTCTGCTTGTATTTTTTGCGGTATGCGTGTTTTTTCCTCTGCTGAATATACTGCTGTGCGCAAAGCCGTCAGATTTTGTGACCGTGTTTGAAAGCCTTTCGTTCCGCGAGGCGCTCAGGAACACTGTGCTTGAATGCCTTTGTTCAACCAGCCTTTCGGTGTTTATAGGCTACGTGTTTGCGTATGCTGTTGAGCGTGCGGACATTCCGTTCCGACGTTTTTTTTCATTGGTGCCGATTATCCATCTTATTACGCCGCCTTTTGTGGGTGGGCTTGCGTTCATTCTGCTTGTGGGGCGGCAGGGGCTTATCACGCACCGGCTTCTGGGGCTGGACGTTTCGCTGTACGGCTTTGCGGGGCTTGTGATTGCGCAGGTGCTGTGCTTTTTTCCGATGGCGTACCTTATCTGCGCCCAGACGCTGCGGGGCATAAACCGGAACCTTGAGCGGGCTGCGGAAAGCATGGGGGCGGGGCGGCTTAAGATTTTCCTTACGGTAACGCTTCCGCTGAGTCGTTCCGGTATTGCGGCTTCATTTTTGTTCATTGCCGTAACCGTGCTGAGCGACTTTGGAAATCCGCTGATTGTGGCAGGAAGGTTTCGCGTGCTTGCCGTAGAAATCTACACGCAGCTGACCGGCTGGCTTAACGCGGGAACTAGCGCGGTGCTTGGCATTGTGCTTGTCATTCCGTCCGTCGCGTTCTTTGTGCTACATAACC